>FUFK010038617.1_pt1 | contig 41716 bp, 50 predicted proteins | sample 1021851 | NCBI WGS metagenome assembly FUFK01 (sample SAMEA51879418, study PRJEB19060) | metagenome
ATTGATTCACTTTTAGATTTCTCTGATAGACCAATTAAAGAAATTATGACTCCTAGAGTTGATGTATTGTTCCTCTCAATTCCAGTAGATATGGAAGATGTAAGAAAAGTTGTTGATGAAAAAAGAATATCAAGAATGCCAATTTCTCGTTCAGAATCATTAGATGATACTTTTGGAATTGTGTATGTAAAAGATTTATTTAATTTAGATAACGAAGCTACCTCAGTGGAGGTGGAAAACTTAGTAAAAGATGCCATCTATCTTCCTGAATACACAACCGTTTTGTCAGCACTTAATATACTTAGAGAAAATCAAGCAAGTTTCGCATGTGTAATCGATGAGAATGGTGGTATTGAGGGAGTAATTACGATAAAAGACGTTCTCTCNGAGTTTGTTGGTGATTTGCCCGATGANCACGATGAAAGATTCAAGGGAATCAAAAGGCTTGGACCTGGGCAATGGGTTGTTGAAGGTAAAACAGACATAGATGATTTTGAAGAGTTTTTTGGTTTGGANTCACAAGAATCAGATGTTGCTACTGTAGGTGGTTTATATTTAAGTNATTCTGAAAAACTCCCAGCTGTAAATGAGAAAATCACTGTTCATGGTCTCGAACTTACAGTATCTGCAGTAGACAATAGAAGAATTGATTCATTAATTGTAAAAAAAATATCTAAAATAAACTAGTGAAGTCTANAAGACTAGTTTTANCNNTNTTNTTTTTNATTTCTTTNTGNAGTNATTCNTCNACTCCNATTAGTGTNAGTTCNTTANATGACATTANTGGCTCNACTACNAACAAAATCGAAATATCAAATTCTGATTGGGATAATTATATTGGCAAAAGCAGTAGTGGAAATTTTGTTGCTCTTAGAGTTGATAGAGACATAGTTGACGATGGCGTATTAATTGTATTTACTAAAGAAAATNTAAGAAAAGGCATNAGAGATGGTGGAAGAGTTATGAATCCACTTGATAGAAATGTTGTAGATAAAATGTCTGCTATTGGAATTTTACCTTTACCAGAAAAAATACTCAGTCTTCAAGATAATATTGAACAAGACAAATTTAACACTTCCTTCAATGTACAAGGTGACTTTCATAACTCAGATGTGACAAAAATTGACTTTACCAATCATTTTACAAAATATACTTCTGGCTTACTTCCCTCTTTTTTTGTTGAATCAATNGGTGATGAAATATATATGTTTGGAGGTATGGGGAATATAGTCAAAATGAATTTGGCTGATGGTTCTGTTCAGGAGGTAGAAACAAATTTATATCAAATTATTCAAGATCAAGAATATACATCAGTTGTTAAAGGTTCTGACTATTCATCAAGAATGGGTCTAAGAGATAGTTCTTTTGATNAAAAAAATAATTTGATANTAATTACAGCAATAAAAAAAGACTTCACAAAAAATTGTTTTACATTAGGTGTACTNTCNGCTGAATTNAATCCAGAAAANTTAAATTTTTCATGGGTATANAACATAAGTGATTGTTATGAAAATTTTAATTCTCACCATGCTGGAGGAAGAATAAAGTCATTTAATGATGGCTATCTGTTAACAGTTGGTGATTTTAAGCTACCCGAAGATTTTAAATTAGAAATAGGTGAAGAATCAGATTTAGGAAAAATCTTATTTATTGACGAGAATTGGAATTCAAATATCTTCTCTTCAGGACATAGAAATCCACAAGGCTTAATTATTAAAGGTGAGACTATCCTNTCGACAGAACACGGNCCTTTTGGAGGAGATGAACTCAACACCGTAATAGAAGGTAGNAACTATGGTTGGCCTACAAGTGCATACGGATTTACATATGGATTAGAAAATATTTATGAACTTGATCATGCTGAAGAGTATGAGGAGCCAATTTATTTCTTCACACCATCGATTGGAATAAGTGAACTTACAATTTATGAAGGTAAAGAATTTCCTAGATGGGACAATTTTATCTTAATTACGAGCTTAAAAGACATGACAATGTATACGCTTAAACTTGACGCTGAAGGAAAGAGCATAATTCATGTTGGTGAAATGTACATTGGTGAACGAATTCGTGATATTACAATTGCAAATGATGGTCGCTTAGTACTAGCTGGGGACTTAGGAAGTCTAATTATTGTTAATAGGACAGATAAAGATATTCCCTAAACAAAAAGCTTATAATTAATTATGGCATTATTTTGGCAAGTTGTAACCCTGCTATCAGTTTGGCTTCTTTATGGTTTTGCAGCTTCTCTTTTTGTAAAAGGCAGTAATAAAAGAGATTATCTTCTTTTAATATCTTCTGGATTATTAGGTGGTTTAATTGGTGGAAGAATTGGGAATATTTTAGATGTACCAGAAAACATATGGTGGTTGAGAGAAGTAATTAAACTTGGTGTAGCAATTTTATCAATGCACACACTTCAAAATATTTTTAAATGGAGTGGCTTAAGAAAGTAAATATTATTTTTTAGGGATTCTTGCAGCTTTAAGTAAGCTTCCGTTTTCATCAATTAATCCACAACGCTTTGATAGTAATTTTGGATTAAATGCAAAAAGGTTTTTTCTCCAGGTAGCTATATATCCATAGCCTCCGACACTATCAAGTTTGTCTAAAGCTACTTGCAATTCGTTTGTAGATAAAGCTATAACAACTGGGAGCTCTTCGTATATAGCATCCCAATCATCAGAGATTGTAATTTTTTCTGATGAACTCAGTAAAGATTTGAATTCATCAGTCATCTTTATTCACNAATTCTTCAAATTGTTTCATAAAAGTCTCTTCATCTTCTCCATCTATAGTGAGTTGAAATGTCTCTCCTTGTTTTATTGCGAGTTTAAGAATACCAATCATACTTTTTCCATCTACTTCGTTACCATTTTTGTCAATTGTCACCGTTCCATTGAATTGTTGTGCTAATTTAACAAATTCTGCCGCTGGTCTTGCGTGTAACCCTACAGAGGCTTTTACAGTTAAATCTTTTGATAGAGACATNTCAAACNAACCTTTCTANATATGTTGTAGTTTTNTCTTGNGGGACTTGCCAAAACTTTGTAAAAAATTCTTGAATCCCATTTTTGAAATTATAATTAAATTCTTCATAACCTTCAATTTGATGAAAATCTTTTTCAAGAATTATTTGAAATACCTCTTTAAAAGTATCAATTGATTTATTGTTAGAGATCAACACTCTGAGTGGAAATTCAAAACGTTCTGAATGAGAGAATTTAATTAAAGGGTTACGGGCGACTCTTATAAGTTCGTCTTTGACTTCAGGCATAGAAAATCTAGTAAGAATATTTTTACAGTATTCATCAAGATCTAGCTGATAACCAGTATGAATTGTAAAAGCTTCTTTTAAACTATTAACAGCCTTGGTTGCAAATATTGAGTACTCATCAGATTCAAATAGTTCATGAATGTATTTAAGTTCCTTTGATAATCCAAAGTATGAAAGCTTCAGATGCAAACCGTTCAATAACCATAGTTTTTTTATAAACTCATTTTCATAGTCACCATAAGAAACCACTTCAGATTCCGTTAATGGTCTATATTCATTTTCCTCAATAAAAATTGAACCAAAATCTTCAACTAACACATCTAAAGAATCTGTGGACTGAGGAGGGATGATTTTATCAACTACTGCATCTATAGGTATTACTTTGTTTTTTAAATCTTTAAATGCAGATGTTGACGCCCTATATTGATTTTCAAATGCCATAAAAATTACAGAATCGGATAATGAATATTCATTAATAGTAGCTGCTATTTCTGGTACAAATTTAGGACCAACAGAGGTAGAAATTAAAGATGATTGTTCAACTAATTTTTGAAGATTAGTTTTGTCCTCAATATCAACTGCACTTACATCTTTAATATGTTTTATAGAGTTTTTATTACCAATGGTAGAAATTTTGTATTCCCTATTCTCATTTATAGAACTTACAAGTTCTTTATTTACATCTACAAATACAACTTCAAAATCGTTTTGCTGAAGAACTGGAGCGATGAAACCTCTACCGATGTTGCCTGCTCCAAAATGAAGTGCTAGTTTTCTCATTTAGAACTTGTAAATTCTTTATAAATTAAATCAACATCATCAAGTTTCCAAAATTTTTCTGCATCTTTTGGATCTTCAATCAGCTCCGCCAACTTAGACAAAACGTCCATATGGTCATCATCTTTAGCAGCAATTCCTACTACTACGTAAGCCGTTTCACCGTTCCACTCAACACCATCTGGACATTGAACAATGGAAATTCCTGTGGAGTTAACATATTTTTTTCCGCTTTCCATTCCATGTGGAATGGCCACCCCATTCCCAATATATGTTGCATAACCTTCTTTTTCAAGTTTCTCGAGCATCGAGTCAACATATTCTTTTTGTACGTAACCGTTATCGACTAATAGGTTTCCAGAAATGATTGTTGCTTCTTCTTTGTTTGGAATATCTTGAGAAGTTAATATCGATGATTTAGTTAATATTTCCAATTTTAGGCTGAGGTTATGTCATTTCCTGCAGTTAGGTCAGCAATTAATTTATTAATAGCTGGATCGTTCATGAACATATTAAAAGATATAACAACTGAATTAACTGCTACTTCTTTTGCTCTCTTTGAGAGACCAGCATGTGCAACAACTACATCTGCGTCTTGTGGAATTAGGTTTACAGGTGAATGCTCTATATTTACCTCTAAACCTGCTTTTTTTGCCTTCTTTATCATTCCGTTTTTCACCATCAAGCTTGAACCCATGCCTGCTTCGCACGCTAAAACAATCTTTTTGACTTCACTTGCTGGTATTGAATCTCTACTCATTTAACTCCTTTAATAATTTGGGGAGGTATAAAACCTCCCCAAATAACATTTTAGCTTAAAGTTCTTTATTCAGCTGTAGGTACGTTGACTTCAATAGCCTCTTCTACACCAGAATCAGTTTCTTTAATTGGTCGTGCTTTAAGGATTAGTGTACCAACTACTGCTGATCCAACTGCTCCGATTAAAACACCGCCTAATACAGCAAAGTGTCCACCTCTAGGTGTAACTGCTAAATAGGCAAAAATACTTCCTGGTGATGGTGTTGCAACCAATCCAGCTCCAGTAATTTGGAACCAAAGGTCAGCAGCAATTCCACCTGCCCACATTGAAAGGATCATTATTGGATGACCCAAAACATATGGGAAGTAGATTTCATGAATACCACCAAAGAAGTGAATAATTATAGATCCAGGAGCTGATTGCTTCCACATTCCTGTTCCTGCGAACCAATATGCAAGAAGCAAGCCTAGTCCAGGACCAGGATTTGTTTCAAGCAAGAACCAGATGGATTGGCCAGTCTCAGCAGCTTCAGCAGCACCAAGTGGACCTAAAACCCCGTGGTTAATCGCATTATTAAGGAATAGAACCTTAGCAACTTCAATTGGAATATCAGCNAGTGGAACTAGTCCAGCATCAACTAAAGCACCTGCTGCATTTCCTAATGCATCAGTAATACCTGAGAGAATTGGACCAATTACATTCTTGCTTACTACAGCAAGAACTGTTCCAAGGATACCCAATGAGAAGTTGTCAACCAACATCTCAAAACCTTCCGGTGTAGCTGGTTGTAGCACTCCGTCTAGTTTCTTTTGGACCCAAGCAGCTAGAGGACCAATGGCCATAGCTCCTAAGAATTGTGGGGTGGTTGAACCTACAACAATAGCTGTAGTTACAACTGCACCGATTACACCACCTCTATGTCCGTGAACCATTTTACCGCCTGTATAACCAATCAATATTGGTAACATGCTAACGATCATCGGACCAACCATTTCAGATAGACCCTCGTTTGGTGTCCATCCTGTTGGAATAAAGAGTGCTGTAATTAAACCCCAAGCGATGAATGCGCCAATGTTAGGAATAACCATTCCTGCCATAGCACCGCCAACGCGTTGTACGGTTTCTTTCATATTTACAATCCCCCTAACGATTGTTTGTTTATACGTTGATTAATTATTTCACAAAATAATCACCTTAATTTTACCGAGATTTGTCTTAGGTTTCAGGTAGTTATCCTATAAATAAATACTTTTCTTGTAACCATTTGATAAAATTAGTACACTTAACTGCAAAAAAATATGAAAAATTTACTATATATCGTTATAGGTGCTGGTTTTTTAGGAATTATCTCAAGTAGTGCTTCAGGTTTTTTAACTACGGAAACTAGTGATACGTTAGATAACCTTTACGAAGAAAATTTTTATATTGATCCTGAGTCTGTTGAGGTTGGCGATGATAAAGTAAAGGTTTTACTTTATCAAGTAAATACAAATAATGCTGAGAAAAAAATAAATGACTGTCTTAATTTTTATAAATCAGAATATAAAGATAAAACAATTGAGTGCAGTATCCTCATAAATCAAAATATTGCAGTTGAAAAAGATTGTGTCTTAATTTCAGGTGAGTTTGCAAAAAAAGAAGAAAAAGAGATAATTACAATTACTAAAGATACTTCTTGTTAGCTGTTAATCAAAAATAGAGCCAAGTAAACTGTCTTCTTCTGTTTCTATTTCAGCTATTGCATCGCCAACATTTACCACATCACCTTCTTCAACTTTCAAAGAGAGTATTTCTCCCGTGAATGGTGAGTCAAGATCCATATCTACTTTGTCTGTAGATATCTCACATAGAATATCGCCTTTATTAACCTTATCTCCAGCTGAAATCTTCCAACTAAGTAGCTCAGCGTCAGTCATTTGGTCAGACATTGCAGGTAATAAAATATTTTCTTTAGCCATATATATATTTATAGCATGTCTTGAATAGCATTTAAAATATCTTCTTTTTGGGGNATCACGGTTGATTCTAAATGCTTTGCAGATGGCATTGGGGAGTGTAATCCTGAAANGAGCTTTGGNGCAATTTCTAAAANATTGAATAGNTCNCTTTCAACNACTNTTGAAACTACAGTTGTNCCAACAGAGCTGTTTGAAGGTGCTTCTTGACATACCAAAAGTTTTTTTGTTTTAATTAATGAATTTTTAATAGTTTCAAAATCTATTGGTGATACNGTTTGTAAGTCAANTATCTCAATTGAGTAATTTTGTAGCTCNTNCATCGNNANNGCTTCTTTAACAACATTCACCATATTAGAGTAAGAAACAACAGTAAGNTCTGTACCTTCTTGNGCAANTGATGCTTTACCTAGGTAACTAGAGTCTTTTGGAATTGGATTTAACGTTACATTTTCTTTTACTTTATAAATCAACTTATGCTCCATAAAAATAACAGGGTTTGCATCTACAAAAGAACTTAATAATAAATCGTAAGCATTTTGTGCGTTTGAAGGAGTGACTACTTTTAATCCTGGTACATGACAAAACCAAGACTCAAGTGACTGACTGTGTTGAGCTGCTGCGCCTGTACCGGCTCCACTAGCACCTCTTACGACTATAGGAACATTAACAGCTCCTCCATACATGAAATGAAGTTTTGCAGCTTGATTTACTATTGGGTCCATTGCGTTAACAATAAAATCACTGAACTGCATTTCAACAATNGGTCTACTTCCAGTCATTGAAGCGCCTACTGCTAAACCTGCAATTACATCTTCAGAAATAGGAGTGTCTTTTATTCTCTCACTACCAAACTCTTCTAGAAGACCCTCTGTTACGCCGAATGCACCACCATAAATGCCTATATCTTCTCCTGCCAAGAATGCTGTTTGATTCTTTTCTAATATTAAAGAGAGAGCTTTATTTATTGATTGTCCAGCAGTAAGTTCAGGCATAAGAATCTTCCTCTAAATTTGTTACCGGGCTCATCGGCGAATCAAGTGCTTTTTTAACAGAATCACGAATTAGCTCTTTTACACCTTCATCAATTTCTTTAAGTTTTGCTTCAGTAACCCCTGACTCTATGAGCTTTCCAATATATCTTTTTATTGGGTCTTTTTCCTCTTTCCAGTATTCGATTTCATCACTTGTTCTGTAAAGATTCCTGTCAGATTTAGAATGTCCTCTATAACGATAAGTTACTGCTTCTATAAACTTTGGCCTATTGGAAGCAAGTATTTCATTTTTAAAACTTGTTACACTTTCGAATACAGCCTCAACATCATTGCCATCAATTTGTATACTCTCAATGCCATAAGAGTTTCCTCTTGATGCAATTGATTCTCCTGCCACTGCTTTGTCTGAAGCCATGGACATTCCATATTGATTATTTTCACAAAGAAAAAGTACAGGCAAGTCCCAAAGGGAAGCTAGGTTTAGTGCTTCATGAAAAGACCCTTCATTTACTGCACCGTCACCAAAGAAGCATAGAACAATATTGTCCTTCTTTTGCATCTGAAAAGACAATGCTGCACCAACTGATATTGTTAAGCTACCAGCGACGATTCCATTTGCTCCAAGGTTGCCATTTGATAAATCAGCAATATGCATTGATCCTCCGCGACCTCTGCAATAGCCATCTTCTCTCCCTAGTAGCTCTGCAAACATTTTGAATGGGTCAGCACCTTTACCAAGGCAGTGTCCATGACCTCTGTGTGTTGATGTAATAAGGTCTTCTTTATCAAGTGCTAAGCATGCTCCTGCGGCTGAAGCTTCCTGACCTATAGATAAATGCATTGTTCCATGAAGTAAGCCTCTTGAAAACATTTCTTCTAAAGCTTCTTCAAACAATCTGATTAACATCATCATTCGATGAAGTTCCAATTGCTTATCAAGTTTTAGTGTCATTAAAAACTATTTAACTATCTTCTTGTAATTTTCTTAAATTATTTATCAGGTTTTCTGGAAGCTCAACTGAATCATAGGAAATAGGATCACCTTGTTTAATATCTTTGGCAACAACTGCTCCTTCTAATAGGCCCAGTGGAACTAGATTATCTGCTTCTGAAACTGGGTATGTTACACCATATGAACTGAACCCGCCTATCCCATCAATCTGGTCTCCCTTTTGAAGATCTTTTTTTGCGTGACCTATAACTTCAGCGATCCATGATTTTGGTTGTAATCCAGGCTCATTATTGATAATTGCCATTCCTATGCTTCTAGGAGCTTCAATTGAAGCAAGATGATAAGGTCTATAGAGCGTATAGTATGGGCCTTCACCCATTGACAGATATTCCATTTCTTCAATTACAGTTGGGTTTTCAGACTTTACAATTGAGAACACACCGGGTGCGGGACCAAATGCGTAATCAACTCTTCCAGTGCCTGCTAGCACTCCTCCATCTTCTTTAGGAATTAAGACTTTGTTTAAATCATTGACCTCACTGACAGGCCCATTCATACCAATTTTGTCAGGTGGAAGATTTATAGCATTTGCAAGTGCTGTCATTTCAATCATTGTTTTAGATCCGTCCTCAAAACTGGCTAACATTTTTGGATTCATTTTCTTCCTAGTGGCTTTTTCCAAACAAGTATCAGGATTTGCAGTTTGATCTAATGGGTTGTTTTTTCCTTTGCCTACACATACAATTTCAAATCCAAGATCAACAGAGAAGTCGTAAAGCTCCTTACAAGCTACTGGTTCATCACCATTGGCAACACTATATACAACACCATTTGCATTTGCTTTGTTTGCCAAATACATACCTATTGTCACATCTGTTTCTACGTTTAACATTAAGATGTGCTTCTTTGCATTTATACATGCTTCGGCAACTTCTGCACCTACCCATGGAACTCCTGTTGCCTCAAACACAATATCTATTGGTAATTCTGCTAAAGCTGCTGCTTTATCTACAACTCCTCCCTGTCCTTTTTCAATAGAGTCCGAAGCATCAGAGTTGTGTTTTACAGTTTCAATTCCTGCAAGTTTTAAAGCATTTTCTGCTCTGGAGGTATCGATGTCTGCACATGCGACAAGACTCATACCAGGTATTTTTCCTATCTGAGCAGCAAGCCCTGAGCCCATTTGACCTGCACCAGCAAGACCAACTCTTACTGGTCTTCCTAGCTCTTTTTCTCTAGCTATTAAAAGTTCTGTAAAATTCATTCGTTTATTATTACCTTATCGCCGACTTCTATTTCAGGCTTTTTATCGTAACTACAACTAACATCTCCAGGTAGAGCCGCTTCTGTTGCAGCGTCTAGCTTAAGAACAAGATGTCCCAAGTTTTTAAAATTTTCATTTGCAACATCTCCGACTGCAGTTACTTTGAGTTGAACGTCTGAAAGAGTTACTTCGGATCCAACTTTAATCTCGCCAGTAATTTCCTCTAGTTTGTGAATTACAGCGAAATCTTGTAGTTCTTCTGGAGCGTTGTCTCCAAAAAAAACTACAATGCCTTCATCTAAAAATAACTTAGCTTGTTCACCTATTCTTACTATNTCTGAAGAATAAATTTGCATTAAGCTTCAGAAACTTGATCCTCAGAAACTCCAGAAACAAAGTTCTCTTCTTTAATAAATTGTGCGAGTGGNCCTGCTGGTGTGGTGTCGTGAATATCAATAGTAGGTACGCCCTTCATAGGATATACACCAATTCTTGCTGTTCCTCCACAATCTATTACTGCACAAGCCATNGCTTTAAAGCTTCCTTCTGGTGATGATTTAAAACCATCAAAAGCTTCTGCTCCGGTTAAATCAGCTATTTTTTGAGCTACTGGGTGAATGCCTCCACCAGTAATACAAACAATATACTTTTTTTCATCAGTTGGTTGTATTTCTAAAGGACCTCCCCAACCGCTTGGTCCTGCTTCAACTTTTACTTTTTTGTAATCTGACATTTTTCTCCTTTAAAATCTGTAACGCTCTGATTTTAGTCAGAGCGTCACAAATTTAAAAATTGTTAAGTTAAGTGTTTACAAACCCAATGCAAATAAATAACCAACAACTACTGAGATTGGACCAGTAATCATTCTACTTGTTAGAACTGCTGGAACTCCAACCGTAACTGTTTCAGGTTCTGCCTCACCAAGAGCCAGGCCAACAGGTACGAAGTCACAACCAACCTGCGGGTTGATTGCAAACAATGCTGGAAGTGCCATTGAAACATCAATGTTTCCACGTCCAATTTCTGTACCTATCAACACACCTACGATCTGGGCTATAACTGCACCAGGTCCAAGTAGTGGTGACAAAACAGGTATCGCACAAATGATACAAACGATCATAAGACCGCCTAAACTGCTTGCAAAACCTTTAATACCATTAGCAATAGCATCACCAACACCAGTTTCTAAAATTAAACCAATGACGAATGTAACGAATGCCATAAATGGAATTATTGTTTTTAAACATAGGTCAACAGCATCACGACCTGCTTGGAACAATGTTCCAACCACGCCACCAACTGAACGACCAATTTTTTCTATTAAAGCTTGCATTATTCAACACCTGCCCTTCTGGAAGTCATAATGTTATAGATAATATCTGTTACGATACCTCTAATTAAAATGACAACAAGACCGGCAAGAAGATATCTAACTGCCAAAGCAGTAACCATATCTGGTGCAACTATTTCTACACCTGCTGCAATCCCTAACCACACGAATAATTCTCCTCCATTTGCATGTGGAAAAATTCCCGTAATTGGATGAACGAAGCTTACTGCTGAATCATAAAAAGCTGGTTTGTGTTTTTCTGGTAAAAATGTACCGAATGTATAGCAAACTGGGTTTGTTAGCATAAACACCGCTACAAATGGAAGAAGAGTATATCGAACAGGCATATATATTGCCCCTTCTTGAGAAGCCCATTTTGCAAAGCCCTCTACTCTCTCCTCACCAATAAACTTGACCAAAGCGTTTACTGCGGTCAAGAACACAACCACAATAGGAATAATTCCTGTTGTGAAACCAACAAATACATCAGCAGCGGTTCTAAATACTTGGATAAAGGCTTCTGCGCCTGCTACCAAAGCATCCATATCTCCCCCTCCTTATTATTAATTAGTTGAACCACTTTCTGACACACTTTGAAGTTTTTTAATCAAAGTGTTTGCTGCCATTTCTGCAGCTTGCCAGATAGGTTCGTTGTTATTTGAATTAACAATTTCTTGCAGATTCATACCATTAAATAATGAAACGTTTTTACTTTTTGCAAAAGTAGTTACGCCCTCTAGGGTAAGAGCATTAACAACAGTAGAATCTGAATCAACTGAAATCGCTAGGTAGATTTTTTTTCTTCCCCATTTAGGTTGATTGACTCCTATTGCTACTTCTAAGCCTGGTCCTTTTATGCTGTTTACAGCATTCAAAAACCCAGTCGCTTGTCTTTTAGCAAGAGACATTTGTAAAACCCACATCAATGCAAGAGTTACAAAAATTATACCTAAGGCATACGGTGAATTTGATAACACCTTTTTCCCTTCAACCTAAATTGATACTTTAATTCTACCTAAATCGATCCTCCCAGATTTGGTATATTCGCGAAATCTTGAAAAAGATGTAACAATAATTTATAAAGTTTTTAAGTTAATTGATTTTAACTTGAATTAATTCAAGTTATATTTTCAAATCATTTGTTCAAGTTCGAATATATCCTCAATAAAAGTTACCTTCATATTCCTTGGATCTCCTGGAATCACAACTGCTTCAAGCTCAGAGTATTTTGATACACATTCTGTGGTGTCCACTGCCTGCCAGTTATCTAATTTAGCTAATTCGTAAGACTTCCAAAGTTCTGATGCTGGAAAAATTTGCGGAGTCTGAATTTCTACAATTGTTTCTTGAATTTCTTCTTTTTTAAATTCCTGCTTTTTCATCAAGTTATCTGAGTTAAAACCTGGGGCAGATGCACCATATTTAATTGCAACATCAATGAGTTCATCAAGTAGATAACTTGGGAGTAAAGGTCTTGCGCCATCATGAATTAATATCAAATCTTCCTCACTAACATCAGGTCGTTCTTTCAAATATGCAAGTCCTTGATACTCACTTTCATGTCTAGTATCACCACCAATTGTCACACCAGAAAGTTTATTGGGATTTACAAGCTCGATTACATTATTAGTTTTATCCCAATCTTCATCTCTTACTACCAATAAAATAGAGTCCACCTTATCAGAATTATCGAGGGTTTCTAAAGCCCAAGACAAGGCTGGCTTACCGCCAATTGGAAAGTAGACTTTATTTTCCTCATTGTTAAATCTATCGCTAGAACCGCCTGCTAAGAGAATTGAATGGACTTTCAACTTATAATGTCCTTGATAGTGGTTCTTATTTCATCAGCATTTTTTTGTGACAATATGGTCTCTTTAACATTTGCTTTATTAATTTTTGAATGTGTATTTAAAATTTCGAATACAAAAGGAGCGGCTGATGGGGCCATGCTAAATGTCTTTAAACCAAGTACGTATAATGCAAATGCTGCAACTGGATCTGAAGACATTTCTCCACAAACTGAAACTTCAATATTATTTTTATCAGAGCAATCAATTACATTTGATATAGCTCTAAGCACAGCCGGATGAAGGGGGTCTTGGTAATAACCTAAATTACTATTACCACGATCTGCAGCCATAATGTACTGCGTTAAATCATTTGTGCCTATAGATATAAAATCAACAATTTCTGAAAACTTGTCAGCAATAAATGCAGATGCTGGTGTTTCAACCATAATTCCCATAGGTGGAGCTTCAACATTAAGTTCTTTGGCTATTTTAGTAACGAATGCTTTTGCTTCTATAAAGTCTTCTATTGTGGAAATCATAGGAAACATAATTTTTATTCTTTCTAATGATTCAGAAGTTAAAATTGACTTTACTTGAGAATCAAATAAGTCTAGATTTCCTAGAGATAACCTGATGCCCCTTACACCAAGAAATGGATTTTCCTCTACAGGTAAATTAAGATAGTCTACTTGTTTATCGCCTCCTATATCAAGAGTTCTGTAAACAATAGTTCCAGTAAATTTTTGAGTTATCTCTTTGAGAACGCTGCTTTGTTGTTCAAGTGTTGGTTTGGTTGAGTTGTCAAGATATATGAATTCTGACCTAAATAAGCCTATAGAGTTTAAAAATGGATGATTAAATGCATTAATTTCTTCTAACGATCCGATATTGACTCTAAACTCAACTCCAAGATTTTTATATTTTTTTTCAGTGAAATTTTGAATTAAATTCTCAATCTTACTTTGTTTTTGCTCCAAAGCAGAAATCTGACTATCACTTGGTGAAACAACAATATCTCCTGTGCTACCATCAATTGTCATCGACTCACCATTAGAAATTTTATCTAATTGTTCTTTAACACCAATCACACATGGAATACCCAAATTTTTTGCGACTATAACAGCATGTGAAGTAAGTCCGCCTTCTTTTAATATAATTCCACAAACTTTGCTCAAATCCATTGATGATGTGTCTGCTGGTGTTAAGTCTTTAGCAATTAAAATCGTATTGTCGCTTAATGAGATTTCCTTTTCGATATTTTGCATATTGAAAACTAGATGTTTTCCAACAGAAACTATATCTTCAGCTCGTTGCTTGAAATATTCATCCTCCATAGATTCAAATATTTTTGCTGTAGATGTAAAAACTTCATAAACCTCCGATATTGATGAATCTAGATTTTGATTAAGTTGATCTAGTATTTCTGGATCTTGAAGAATTAATATATAAGCATCTAAGATATCAGCTTCATCATTTCTATCTTTTGAGCGAAAATCATTAATTTGAAAATTAAATTTATCAATCAATTGCTTGCTGGCTTCACTATGGGAAATAACTGCTTGTTTATCGAAATCTATTTCGTTCTCATAAACAAATGATGAACCTATTGCAACACCTAATGAGGCACCTAAACCCTTAACATTTGTCATATTTACATCAAACCTTATTTAAAAATTTTCTTTAATAATTTCTTATTACTCAAAAATATTATTACTTTAATTTATATGCAAATTTTAGTGCTTGAGATTAATACTTCTATTACTTTGTTTAATTTAAGTGGTCAAGAAGGATCCCTTAAATTTGAAAACTTAGGAGAATTTGAAGATTCAAATCAATTAAATTTTAGTGATGATACAGATTGTGTGATAATAGATGGAACAGCACCTGAAGAACCAAAACTTTCTATGTTGCTTAGCAACTTAATTAGTTCAGACTACAAAATAACCACTAACAATGTAACTAATGCAATTAAAAAAATAAACACAGACGGCCAAATAGTTGAACACCTTGATAGAGATGAGTATATAAGATTATCTACCCCATCAAAAGCAACCATTGGAATGATTAAGTCTTACTTCGATAAATATGCCGTGTGGAGCTTTAATAAATTCATGGCTTTAAATAGTTCTTACTATGACCAATATAAAGCACTTGAGCCTGAAGTCTATTTAGAATCTAAATAGACCTGAGCTATTCCAGCAATAATAACTAAACCAAAGCCAAAATACTGAAAACCTTTTAATGATTCGTTTAAAATCAAAGTGCCGATAATCACTCCCGTGACTGGTTCCAAATAGGTTATTGTCCCAATTGACAATGGTGTAATAATTTTTACTACATACCAATAAGTGGCTAAACCTACTCCTGTTAAAAAGAATCCCAAAAATAGACTCACCATTAAATTCTCTAACATCCAACCAAATCCAGAAACTGTAAATGGAGATAAGCACACTGCTGCAAAAATTACCTGTATAAATGCAACGTTTAAACCGCCATATTCTTTTGACTTTTCTGATCCATAAATAATGAGAATTGCAAGAGTTATTGCGCTAATAATCCCGTAAAGAACTCCCATTGGTGAGGCAATAGTTGAAATGTCTAGAAGAAAAAATAAACCAAAGAATCCAGTAAAAATTATTAAGATTTGAGCTCTTCCAACCTTTTGACCTCTTAATATTTCAAGCAATATTACAAAAATTGGATAAGAAAACACAAGTCCAATTCCAACTGCAACACTATTAAGTTCTATGGACTTAAACATAGTTGACCAATGAATTGCTAATAAAGGTCCTAAAACAAAACCAGAATTGAATAATTTCCTAGTAATACCTCTCTGCTTGAGAACAAACAACAAGAGAAAAATTGACCCTAAAAATGTTCTAATACCTACAAGTGAGAGTGGACTAATATCTGATGTTCTGATAATTAGAGGAATTGTACCCCAAGAAATAGCTAAAAGACTTATTAAAAAATAGGCCCTAAGTTTTAGATTCAAACTTACTGCTGTTCTTGTTTTGAGTAATTACTAAATTGTGTAAATTCTTTACTGAAGAACAGTTCAACTTTTCCAGTTTGTCCAGATCTATTTTTAACAATATTAACTTCAGCAACGCCAGGTATCTCAGTTCCTGGATTGTAATAATCATCTCTGTAAAGCATCATCACAATATCTGCGTCTTGCTCTATCGCACCTGATTCACGCAAGTCTCCTAATCTTGGTCTTTTATCCTCTCTTGCTTCTGCTGCTCTGTTTAACTGTGAGAGGGCAAGTATTGGNACTCTTAATTCACGTGCTAAGTTNTTNAAATTTCTACTGATTTCAGCAATTTCTTGNTGNCTNTTATCNCCAGAAGANCTNTGCATNAGNTGAAGNTAGTCAACAANAATTAAATCTANACCTTTTGATGATTTNAGTCTNCTNGACTTAGCTCTAATGTCAGTNACTGTGATTACTGGTGCATCATCAAAATAGAGTGGAAGACTATTAACTTTGGATGCTGCTTCTACAACTCTTGACCATTTTTCAGGTCCGAGTTGTCCTTTTCTAGCATCTCCTGAAGTAACTTTTGCTTCGGAAAATAAAACTCTTTGCACCAGTTCTTCTTTTGTCATTTCTAGGGAGAAAAACGCAACAACTTTACCTTCTTTTGAAACATTCGTAGCAATATTTAACCCAAGTGAAGATTTACCCATGCTGGGTCTAGATGCAAGAACTACTAAATTTCCTTCTTGAAGCCCTGATAAATAATAATCAAGATCAGAAAAATAAGTAGGAAGTCCTGATAAGCCAGTACCACGATTTTCAATCTCTTCAATTCTTTCAATTGCACCCTCTAGAACATCATTAACTCCAACTAATCCATCTCCAATAGCATCATCAGACGCAGTAAAAATAGTTTGCTCAGCTTCATCAAGAACGCTGTGAATTTCCTTATCCATAGCCATTGCAAGAAGCTCAATTCTTCCACTAGCTTTTAACAATTTCCTTCTATGAGAGTGTTCTAGAACTATTTCAATATATCTTTCAAAGTTTGCTGAACTTGGAACATTATCTACTAAACGTGCAATGTATGAAGCGTTTATCGATTTAGAGTTTTTTGAATCTTTAAATATTAACTCCGAAACTGTAACTGTATCAATAGGTTTTCCTGTATCAAATAAACCTTTCATAGCTTCATAAACTGTTTGATTTGAAGGACTATAAAAGTCAGCTGGTCTTACTTCTTCCATTAATCTAGAGACAGCATCTCTAGATAACAAAGCACTTCCTAAAAGTGCCTCTTCAGCTTCAAGACTGTGTGGTGGAACTTTACCTAAAGACTGACTGTCTCTTGATGAAAGTGCTTCAGGTCCAGCCATTATTTTGTTTCAGGTATTACTTCTAAAGTTGTTTCAAATTTTGTATCTGGACCTAATACAACTGAAATTGTATGTAGCCCTATTTCTTTAACTTGATTTTCCATATCGATTTGCTCAGCTTCTAGCCTAAATCCCGAAAAAGTTTCTATCGCATCTACAATTTGTTCGTTGCTAACTGCTGCATAAAGAGTTCCTTCATCTGTTGTAGTTTGAGATATTACAATGTTTGCATCAGCAAGCGCAGTTTTAATTGATTCAGCTAACTCATCATTAGCTTGTGTTTGCATTTCTCTTTTTTCTTGTAGTTCCTCTGCAAATTTAAGATTGCTTGAAGTAGCAACGATAGCAAGTTTTTTAGGTAGAAGATAGTTTCTAGCATATCCTTTAGCTACATCAACCACATCTCCTTTTCTTCCAAGAGACTTTACATCAGAGTTGAGAATGAGTTTCATCTTCTGTTGTAACTTTGCTTATACGAACTTGTAGTTACATAAGGAAGTAAAGCGAGTTCTCTAGCAACTTTGATTAGACGAGCTACTTTTGCTTGTTCTTGTTTAGTAATGCCTGTAATTAAACTGGATCTAATCTTTCCTCTATCAGAAACAAATTTCTCCAGTAACTTAACATCTTTGTAAGTAGCATTCTCTATTTGCTGTTTTGTAATTCTTCTTTGTTTGGGAGCTTCATATTTTGAAGATCTTCTTCCACTAGTTTTTTTTCCATTTGCCATAATAAATCTCCTTAGAACGGTGCTTCGTCTTCTTCGTAGTTTTCTCTAGCTACTGGTTCCTGAGAGGCTCCCATTCCTCCAGATACTCTTTCTATATTTGCTTTTGCCCATCTTAAACTAGGAGCAATTTCATCAATGGAGAGATCTACTATTGAGCGGTTTTGGCCGTCTTGTGTTTCCCAAGATCTATAATTTAATCTTCCGACTACAACTACTCTCATCCCTTTTTGTAATGATGCAGCAGCGTTTTCTGCCATATCATTCCAAACTGTTCCTTGGAAAAACATCGGATCTCCTTCTTCCCAAGATCCATCAGAGTTTCTTTTTCTTTTGTTTTGTGCAATTCGAATTTCTGCNAGAGTTGCACCACCATCAGTTACCCTGACTTCAGGGTCTGCAGTTAAATTTCCAACAATTGTTACTGTGTTATCTACCATTTTTATATACCTCTAGCTTTCCATCTTTAAGACTTTGTGTCTAATCACATCATCAGATATTTTTAGCACTCTATCGAGTTCTGCGGGAANATTTGAAGGACTTTCAAAACTTGTTATTGTATATATTCCCTCTTTGAATGTNTCTATTTCGTAAGCGAGCTTTCTTCTCTGCCAAACGCCTTGTTCTGACACATTTCCACCACCATTAGAAATAACTTCTGAAATGGATTTGTGAATTGAATCAACGATTGATTCGTCTGCTGTAGGTCTCACTATTGAGACTAAGTCATATTTATTCATTTTTCTCCTATGGACACTTGTACGTGGCTTCTTTCGAAGCAGGTACTAATTAATTTAATACTAAATATGTACTATGACAGAATTTTTTTAATTTCTTTTTTCCACTCTTTAAGTGAATCTTGAATATCAGAACCCATATCGTAGGAATGTTCTTCACTTGGAAAATCAGAGTTTTCTATGTCTTTTTTATATTCAACCAGTGCTTTAACTGTTGAATCATATTGCTCACCATATCTCTTAACAAATTTAGCATCAATGTATTCTTTAGATTTCATGCCAATGAGATCATGGATTACAAGAACTTGTCCATCTGTATACTTTCCAGCACCTATACCTATTGTTGGTATTGTTAAATTCTCTGAGATAGATTGAGCAACAATAGTAGGAACTCCTTCTAACACAATTGCAAAACATCCTGTTTCCTGCAAAAGAAGAGCGTCTTCGAAAAGTTTTTTAGCTAGATCTAGAGTTTTACCTTGAATTTTGTAACCCCCCATTAAGTTTTTTGATTGTGGCGTTAAACCTAAATGACCCATCACTGGTATTTCAGCATCTATTAATGCATTGATGACTTCTTTTCTTTTTTCTCCGCCCTCTACTTTTACTGCATCTGCTTTGCCTTCTTGAATAAATCTTCCAGCATTCTTCAATGAATCAGAAACATTTATGTGATAGGACAAATAAGGCATATCTGCAACAACTAATGAGGACGGGTTGGCATTTGTTACTGCTTTTACATGGTGTAGCATTTCATCAACAGTCACAGATAGTGTATCGTCATGACCTAAAACAACCTGTGCTAAAGAATCACCAACTAAAATAATATCAATTTCAGCTTCTGAAACTGCTTTAGCAGTTGGATAATCATAAGCAGTCATCATGGAGATAACTCGATTGCCTTTTAAGTTATTAATATAAGGTACTGTTTTTTTCATTTTCCTCTCTCCGCTTTAATAAGTCGAAGGATTCATACCTATTCTATTAAATTTTTATTATTAAACAAGATACTTATTGATATGATTTATTATTTCTAAACATTGCCAATAACATCAAGATGTGAGTTATTTAAAATATTTATTCTTATTAATATTTATATCATGTTCAGTAACTAGCTCAGGAGTTGTAATGAATGACAATGGATATGAAAAAGCTTATTTTGCCGGTGGTTGCTTTTGGTGTATGGAGCCACCATTCGAAGCAATGGAAGGTGTGATTGAAGCCACATCGGGATATATGGGAGGTACTACAGAAAATCCTACATATGAGGAGGTCACTACAGGCGAAACTGGACATGCAGAAGTAGTAGAAATCTTATTTGATCCAAAAACTGTTACATATGAAGAGTTGTTAGAAGTATTCTGGAGAAATATTGATCCAACAGCATTGAATTATCAATTTGCAGATGTTGGGTCACAATATAGAACTGAGATTTTTACAGTTGGCAGTGAACAGAAAGATTTAGCCGAACAATCCAAAGTCGAATTGGAAAATTCAGGTAAATTTGATAAGCCAATTGTTACTGCAATTTCAGAAGCACCTGCATTTTATATCGCTGAAGAATATCATCAGGACTTTTATAAAAAGCAAAGTATGCGTTATCAAATGTATGCAAAAGCCAGTGGAAGAAAAGGGTTTCTCGAGGACACTTGGGGAGAGGACTAATACATAATTGTTTTAGTCAAATGATGAGGTCTCTCATCAGCATGAAAATCAGTCCATAGTTTGAAATCTAGTTGTGGAATTATAATTTTTTCTTCTTCATTTTTATATTTATTTATAAGTTCTGTTAATTTTGCTGTTACATATATTGAAGTAGATCTGATTTCAATTTCCTCAATAGAGTCTCTATCAACAAGAATTCCTGAATCTATTTTTTCTTTTAATCCAGATGAGTATTTAACAATTCCAAAACTCTCTAATGCAACTGGAATAATATAATCAGCAAATGCTGTCATATTCTCCATGTCCTCTATGAAAAAATAACTTTTTGAAAGCTCTCTGTGGATTCCCCAGAATGCTAGCTGAGCTAATTTAAGAAAATATACCTTTTCATTTTCAAAAATTGAATGATCATCAAACCTTTTAAAATCTCTCACTAGTCTTTCAACTAAGCCTTCTCCATTGTCATACAGTTTTTTCGACCCATCGTCTATGAAATTTATCCAATCACCGCCATATTTTGTAACTAAAGTATCTCCGACACTATTAAGTATTTTGACTTTTTCATCTGCCATAGGCATTTCAATATTCCCAGTAAAAATTCTCTTAAATTCTTGTAGGTCCATGTCTCTCATGTAGTGACCCTGGGTAAAAGGGACTCCTTCAAGTAAAGCCTTGTCGATTTGATAAACCATTGCATCAGTATCTGATAAGTTCTCAATTTTATATTTCACAGAAGTCGAAAAATCAGTAAATACGAAGTTTAAAGTATTTATTAACATTGTTTTTCTTATATATTCCACGGGAACAATATTTGGATTTCCCTCATAATTGATTCCAAAATCTTCTTTGCTTAAGTTAATCGCTGATTCATGTAATTTTTCTATATCTATTTCCAAACAAGAAAGTTGTGGAATGACCTTTGAAACCGATGATAAAACTTGTGATTCCCAATTAATTTCCATGTAAAAATCCTAATAGATTTTAAACAAATAATTTTTTATACTTTTAGATTATGAAACCAAAAATATGTGTTGTTGGAAGTGCAAATATTGATCAAGTATCTTATGTAAAAAGAGCACCGAATGATGGAGAGACACTCTTTGGGGAAGATTATCAAATGGGCTTTGGTGGAAAAGGGGCAAACCAAGCAGTAATGGCAGGGCTTTTAGGCGCTGAGGTTTATGTTATTGCCTGTCTTGGTAGTGATGTCTATAGAGAGATGACAATTGAAAATTTTAAAAACAACAATGTGATTACTGACTATATTCAGATAGTTGAAGGATCAAGCGGTGTTGCACCTATTTGGGTTGATGAGTCTGGACAAAACAGGATTGTCGTAATACCTGGTGCAAATAATTTATTAGATAGTTCATTAGCGATAGAGTCTTTAGAAAAAATTGGTAAACCCGATGTGCTGGTTGGTCAGTTTGAAATACCTATGAGTGTAAACGAAGAGGTTTTTTCTTATGCCTACAAAAGTGGTGTGAAGACAGTACTTAATCCCGCTCCAGCAAATAAACCAACCGATATACTTCTCGAACATACCTCTTGGTTTATTCCTAATGAAGTGGAATTTGAAGAAATTTATGGTGAAGTATTTAATGAAGAAAATTTACTTTTATTTGCAAATAATCTCAAAACGAATGTTGTAGTCACTCTAGGTGAAAAGGGTTGTGCCTATATAAAAAATAATTCCGTAAAGATAATGAACACTGATTCAGTTAAAGCAATAGATACAACTGGTGCAGGTGATGCTTTTGTAGGCGCTTTCTCATTCGGATTAGCAAGTAAATTAGAAATTGAAGAGTGTTTAAAACTAGCACTTCAAAAAGCAACAGACTCTGTAACAAAAAAAGGTACCCAAAGCTCTTATAAAAATTAAGTTGGAATTTTTAAGCTTGCTTCCAAAATTATGTTCGTAGCATTATTTACAGATTCAAGATACTCTTCTTTGCTAAGAGCTTCTTGTCTATTTTGATCCCCATAAACTACAAGCAGAGCACCTGTTCTAACTTTTCTATAACTACCAACAACAAAAAGAGTTGATGCTTCCATCTCTGAACATAAAACACCGCCCTTTACCCAGGCATCCCATTTTTGATTAAGCTCATAAGAAACTGGCATGGAGTCTGGATCATGTTGACCATAAAAAGAATCTTTAGATTGAACTACTCCAATGTGATAGTTAACATCCTTTTCTTTTGCTGCTTCTTCTAGAGCATAAACCATGTCTGCAGATGGTACAGCAGGAAACTCTATTGGCATGTACTGAGGAGAAGTTCCTTCTTGCCTTACAGCACCATTTGCAATAACAAAATCACCTACCCTTGTGTGCTCTTGCATCGCACCTGAAGTACCAATCCTGACTAAGGTTTTTGCGCCAATATTGGCTAATTCTTCAATTGCAATCGCTGCAGAAGGGCAACCAATGCCTGTGGAAGTAACGCTTACAGGTCGTCCTTTATATGTACCGGTTACAGTTTTATATTCCCTGTTAAATGCAATTTCTTTAGGGTTATCAAAATGCTGTGCAATAAAATCAACTCTTCCCGGATCTCCAGGGAGAATAACAAAATCAGCAATATCGCCCTCTTTTAACTGTATGTGATACTGCTTTTCACCATCTAACATAGACTTTTTTTCTGACATAAAAAAATGTTATCAACAAGTAACAGATTGTCACTAATTTTTTATAAAATCTATAGAAATTTCTTTGTAAACTGATACTTTAGAACTATGACGATTCCAGAAATAGATTTTCCAAGCAGTGATTTAGATTTCATTAAAGACCCATATCCCTTTATGAAAGACTTAAGAGAAATGTCACCGGTAGTACTAGATAAAACAACTGATTTACAACTTGTAACAAGATTTGATGGTGTTAAAAATATTCAAACAAGTAAGAACTTTTCATCTAGTCCACCTAATGATTTAGAAGGTTCGGAGTCTTCAATTATCGATCCTAAGGAATATGAATACTTTTGGAAAACTGAGGAATTCTCTCTACTTAACCTAGAAGGTCAGTTGCATGGTGATTTAAGAAATCTCGTTGCAAAAGCTTTTTCAAATAGACAGGTACAAGAACTAAGGCCTTTTATGGAAAATAAATCTTCAAGTTTATTGGAAAGTTTGAAAGGTGAAGAATTTGATCTTCTTAAAGATTATGCACAGCCGTATTCAATTTCTGTAATTGGTAAATTGCTAGGTGTTCCAGAAGATATGTATGAAAAATTTTTAGATTGGTCTAACAAAATTGTAAAAATGTATGACTTAAAAGTAAGTGACGAGGACTCTGCTGATGCAGAAAATGCAGCTAAAGAATTCTATGAATATACATTGTCACTTATAGACCAGAAAGTGAGCACTCCTGGAGATGATATGATTACAAGACTTGCTCATGTAACTGAAAATAATCAGAAATTAACTAAGAATCAGATAATCTGCACAGTTATTTTGTTGCTGAATGCTGGTCATGAGGCAACAGTAAATACTATTGGAAACTCTATTGTGACGCTTGCAAATAATAACATTGATACCTTAAATCTTGATAAAACATACAATATCAAAAACATTATCGAAGAACTTATAAGGTTTGATAGTCCCCTTCAGTTCTTCCAGAGGTGGGTTTTAGATGATGATTATGTCGGAGATGTAGAAGTAAAAAAACACTCTAAGGTGGCCATATTATTAGGGTCTGCAAATAGAGATGCAGATAGTTTTATGGAGCCAGACCAAATAAACTTTGAAAGATCAAATCTTAGTCATACTAGTTTTGGAGGTGGAGTACATTTTTGTTTAGGCGCACATTTAGCAAGATTGGAACTGGAAGTTTCCTTTCACAATCTATTTTCAAATTCTATTTTGTTAGAAAGCCAACCTGAGAGAACTGGTGCATTTGGAATACGCGGCTACAAGGAAATAAAAGTAAAAATCTAAACTTTTTTAGTGTTTAATACTTATGTTCACCCTAATATTCACATATGGGGAAATCTAAAAAATATGGCATGAATACAAAAGCGCTTCATGCAAATAAAAGATTCGAACCTATCTCAGGCGATGTCATGCCTCCTCTTCATTTATCCACTACATATATAAATGATGTGCCGGGTGAGTCAGAATATTTTTACGGGAGAGTAAATAATCCAACTAGAGAGTTGTTTGAACGAACTCTCGCTTCACTAGAAGGTATTGAAAATTATGAAGAACAGCATGCATTTGCTATGGCTTCAGGCATGTCTGCCGTTAGCTTAATAGCTGAACTGGCTAAACCTGGTGACAATGTAGTAATAACGAAAGATGTTTATGGAGGAACAACTAATTACTTTTCAAAAATTATTAGAGAACGCGGAGTAGAGGTTAATTTTTGTGATTTTGCAGATACAGAAAAACTAGACAGCCTACTAAATGAGAAAACAAAACTGGCATGGATTGAATCTCCTTCAAATCCTTCTATGAACTTGTATGATCTACAAAAAATATCTGAAATTGTTCACGGTTATCCAACACTTCTAGTTGCTGATAGTACTTTTTCAACACCATTCATAACAAGACCTTTTGAACACGGTGTAGATATCATAATGCACTCTACAACAAAGTATATTGGTGGGCACAGCGACACATTAGGTGGTGCTGTTGTTTGCAAAGATCCTGAACTTCATGAGACTCTAATGTTGTATCAAAGACAGGGTGGAGCAATAATGTCTCCTTTTGATTCTTATCTTGTTCAGAGGGGTCTTTACTCACTTGGTCCTAGAATTAAATTACATTCTGAAAATGCTCATAAATTAGCAGAATATTTAGAAAACTCAGAACTCATCAGGGAAGTAAGATATCCAGGCCTTAAAGGATTCGAAAATCACGAAATTGCTGTAAAGCAAATGAATTATTTTGGAGGTATGCTTAGTTTCTATCTTGAGGAAAATGTTAACCAAGAGAAATTTTGGAAATCTCTTGAGCTATACAAGTTAGCAGTGAGCCTAGGCGGAGTTGAAACATTGATTGAGCTTCCATATCTGATGACTCACGATAACGCTCAAGAAACAGAAGCTAGCGCACCAATAGATTTAATTAGAGTGTCTACAGGGCTTGAAAATATTGAAGACTTAATTGAAGATATGGACACAGCCTTAAATGCAGCAAAAAAATAATTTAAACCCCAATTATTTTTCTTACGCAATATATTCAGTATTTTTTACCGCCTTACTATTTATCGTGTTTGGTGCAAATGGATGGGGGCCTGCAGCAGAAAATGAGCAAGCTATTGGAGAAATCTCTAGATGGTGCGAAAGGGTAAGTGGAGGTTTTTTTAGAGAACCTTCTAACACGCTTGGAAATCTTGGCTTTGTAGCAGTTGGGCTTTACATGTTTTATAAATTATCAGACGACGCTACAAACAATAAGTCTCCAATGTTTGGGTCCTTTAAAATTGCCTTGTTATATGCTGCTGCATCGACATTTTTAGGACCTGGGTCTATGGCAATGCATGGGACACATACAAAGTTTGGGGCATGGTTAGACAATGTCTCAATGATTGCTTACATATTGCTTCTATGGATCTACAACCTCAAAAAACTGACTCACTTCTCAAGTAAAACTTATTTTTCTTCTTATACGATATTGCTTATTTACTACGCATACAGTTACTGGTATTTAGATTCAGGGCTTGGAATAGGAGTGAATTTATTTGAATTAAGTATCGGACTTTGGATAGCGACTGAAGTTTTGATTAAATTTCCAAATGCATTTGGCAGAATAATGTCAGGTATAACTGTCTTAATCATTCAGCAATTGTTTGGAAGTCCTGTTATTGACTCTTTCCTCAATTTTCAAGATAATTGGGAAATGCTTTTATATTTTGTTCCTGCATTAATACCTAATTTAAAACCAAACATAAAGAGAACATATACTCCATGGTTTTTTATTGGGTTTGCGTCTTTTTTTGGTGCTGTTCTTATATGGGGAACAGGTGTTCCAGGTCACCCTTGGTGTAATCCAGATTCATGGATTCAGGCTCACATGATTTGGCATCTTTTATGTGCGCTAGCAACACTCAGCTTTTTTAACTTCTATAGAAAAGAAATTACGGTCTAAGATACATTACATCCTTTTGGTTAAGTTCAACAACTTTCCGTGAAAAATAAAGCGGGTACATATCGTTTGTTATCCAGTTTTCAACCTGATCGTCATAATATTTTGACATTACGTGTCCAGATTGTCCAGATGGAAGAACAGTTCGAGAATTATCAAGGTTACTTAGATCTATAACCATTCTCATAGATGGATAACTCCCTATTTCGAAATTATTGCCAAAACCCCAGTCGGTAGAGTTTATTGCAAAAGATGAACCACCAGATTCTACCGGACCAACATTTACAAGGCTTGTTAAAATTGATATGCCTGCTTCTCCTAAAAAGTTAGTTGGATAGGTAATAGTGTGAAGCTTACCCCATGTCCATTTATCAGAATCAGAAGTGTCAAATAATTCAACAATTAGTGCATCAGAAATACTTAGTGATCTTTCCAGAATATCTGTAAGATTTTCCTTTTCTGGTGTATTTATATCATCCCAAAGTACATGATTAGGGTCTTTCATCATTTCTCTGAAAACTTCGGATGTTGAGTCTGAGTTTCCGGGTTGTAATGAAATTTCATTACCTGCATTATCTTCTACTAAAAGTTCTTCAAATGTCTGAGATGCCAAAGTTTTATAAAATACTGCCCAAGCCGAAGCACCTACTGAGTCAATATTCATTTCAAATTGTGAGTCGCTAATGGCCCACTCTTTCATAAGGTTTAGAACTGTTGAGTCAATATAAACGTTATTAAAAACATAAGGAAGTATATAAGCAGCTGAATAATCATAGTTATTAATTTGCATGGCTTCCATATCATCAACGCTTATTTTTTCCACTATATATTGATTGATGACTCTTTCAATTGCCTCTGCTCGGTAACCTCTTGCATAATAATTGGGCCAAGGTTGGTCAGGATGAACAGATTGGTTTGCAGTAATTATGTAACCTGAAGAAGGATTAACAGTATATGGAAGTTCTTCAAAAGGTACATAGCCTTGCCAGTCATTTTCACTTAACCATCCTATTTGTGGAAGACTGCCTGTATGTCCTTCAGCTCTAATTGGTAGTTTTCCTGGAGACTGATATGCAATATTTCCATCTCTATCTGCATAAAGTAGGTTTTGAGCCGGTACATCGAACAACTTGCTTGCTTCTCTAAATTCCTCAAGTCCAGATGAATAATTAAATTCACGAATCCCTACAAATGTTGTGCCTGGTTCTAATGCAGGCCAGGCAAGAGATATTGCAAAATATTCTGGGAGTTCAATTCTTGCTTCATCTGCAAATGAAGTTTCTTCAGAGCCAGGGTTTAAATTAACTGGATAACTTCTATCTGACACTATTGGTCCATGATGAGTAGAGCGAACTTCAATAACAATTGGTTCTGAACCTGCAACCTCAATAATCTCCGTGACTCTATCAACATCTCTCCATTCTCCATCAACTTCGTATTGGTTTGGATTTGATGGATTAATTTTTTCAATAAACAAGTCCTGCACATCTGGGCCCATATTTGTAAAGCCCCAAGCGATATCACTATTATGACCTATTACAACATATGGAGATCCAGCAAAGGAAAACCCTATAACATCTAAATTACAATCACGATTTTTTGGATAACAATGCAACCCATTCTCGTACCAAATTGCCGGAAGCTGAACAGATAAATGAGGGTCGTTTGCAAGAAGTGGCAATCCTGTATCAGTATGTTCTCCTGATATTGCCCATGAGTTAGAACCTAATGCTTGATTAGTTTGCAAGTCTTTAGTCACATACTTAATAAATATTGACTGAGAGAACTGTTGTATATTGCTTTGTTTTTGTAGTGTTGCAAAAGAACCTTTTCCTGCCCATTCTTCAACAATATAGGGATGTTCCTCAGGATAAGGAGGGGTTAATAAATCTATAATCTCAGAACTTAATGTGTTATGGGTTTTTGAATTTCTTAACTCCTGTTCAAAATTTCCGTTTAGGTCATAGGCCATCATCTTTGCCCAAGCTAATGGGTAATGCGGTTCATATCTGTCAACTACATAATCTGGGTTTAAAAACTGAAGAATAAAATGCTCTAAGCTTAATTTGTTCTGATCTCTTGAATCAATATAAGCATTTATCCCGTTGGTATAGCTAATCAAGTCTTGTTTAAATTCAGGAGGTAAACTTTCGTACTCAGCGAGAGCAACTCTGTTAAAACCAAACGTTCTAAATAGTAAATCTGCACCTACTCCCGGTTCCCCTATTAAAGAGGCTAGACGTCCTGTACTTAAGTGACTCCAGAACTCTAATTGCCAAAATCTATCTTGAGCGTGAACATAGCCTTGTGCAAATAAGATATCATCAACATTAGTCCCGTATATATGAGGTATCCCTCGTTCGTCTCTTATGATTTCAACAAAGTCTGTTAGAGGCAATCCTGAAACATCAATTTCATGCTCTGGGAGTGGCATACGAAAAATTATTACACCAGCAACAATAATTACTGCTTGGAGAAAAATTATTGTAACGAAAACCCACTTAAGTAATTTCTTCAAGAACTCCCCCCTTTTTAATAAATAATAGATATCAGAAGTTAAGGTTGTCTATCCAGTCTGAAATTTCTTTTACTGTTTGCTTGTAAATTGTAAGAGCATGTTCATCTGAATCATATGAAGACCTACTGGGGTCAACGAATGAATTATGGATTCTATTTTTTGCATTAGGAAAAACTGGACATAGCTCCTCTGCAGAGTTACAAACTGTTAATACGTAATCGAATGACTCTTCTATAAAATCATCAACAAGTTTTGGATACTGCATGCTAATGTCATAACCCTCTTCTGCCATTGCCCTAACTGCATATGGGTTAACAACTGATTCTGGATGAGTTCCAGCAGATTGTATTTCAAAGTCTGGGTACTTATTTTTAAGTAAACCCTCTGCAATTTGGGACCTACAAGTATTTCCAGTGCAGATAACAATTATTTTCATGGTGCTATTGTAAATGAAAAATTACAATAAATACATGGATACACAAGCTAGTAAAGAACGAAAATTTACCCAAACAATGGAAAAGTGGATTATGTATTTCATGTACACATTGTTTGGTGGTTTGTTTTTGTTAATTTCTTTGACAGGATCTTTTAGTGAAGGATTGGTTCTTTTGCCTGTCGCAGTAATATCAATCCCTCTAACAAAGTGGGGTATACGCTGGCAAAATGAGAGATATATTAGAAGTGCACAAAATCAAGACGATATAGAAATTGTTAAAGAAAGGCTAGATGCAATCGAGGAGAGAATAAAAAAATTGGAGGAAAAATGATATCTGTTGAGCTTTTAGCAAAGCATATGGCTTGGGCAAACCAAGAGATTTTTAAAGAAGTTAAAAAACTAGGACCTGAAGTTCTTGATTACTATGTAGTTGATAAAGAATGGACAGTTAAAACAATAATGGTCCATATCGTTGCCGCTTCATACTTGTATAGTCAGAGATTACAAGAAAAACCCTTTTCTAAGATTGAATTTGATATGGACAGCCCTGATTTAATTGATGACTTACTTTCAGCTCTTGAGAATATTGACAAAGATTTAATAGAACAAGCTTATAAAGAAGACAAAGAGATTGAATATGAGACATCCAAAGGAATGAGATCAGACACAATCTCGTTCATATTGTCTATGATGATTTTTCACGCCACAGAACATAGAGCTCAAATTGTTGCAGCTCTAGACAAAAATAATGAGAGAAGTATAAATTTAGACGAATATAGTATTTTTGGTTATGTTCGACAACAGGGCTAAGAGGTTTGTTTTTTTACCCAATCATCATATTCAGGAAGTGTATAGACGGGTTCTAAAACTGTAATTTTTGGAAGTTGGTATGGATGTCTTTGCGTTATGATATCTACAACTTCTCGCATAAGAGATTCTTTTGTGTACATAGATATTTCGAATTCTTGTTCTTCTACTAGTTTTTCTTTCCATTTATAAGATGACTGAATTTCATGAAAAGTGCCACATGCAATTTTGTTTGTTTCAACTAGCAAATTAATCAATTCCTTTGCTTTTTTATCTTCGTCTACTGTAGTTTGAATTATTATCATAAATCTAAATTAAGTTCATTCGCCGTAAAAGTCCAGAGTTTATTTCTGAGCTCCTCGTTATATACAAGTTTATTATGTTGCATGGTTGCTGGTTGACCATAGAAGCCAAAGATTTTTGGGGCATAAACACGTTCTGCAGAAACATTATCTGCTTCAATTGCCTGAATAATAGGAGCTATCCCTGTTTGAATGTTTGTAGAAAAGTATGTGTAAAAAGATTTCTTAATTTTTTTGACTTCATAAGGTCTTGATTGCCTTGACTTTGTAACCCCTGGATGTGCAGTAGCAACCGAGATAGAAGTTTTTTTAAGTTTATTCTCTAACTCAAGTGCAAACATTGACCTAAATAAATTTGTAAGGTTGTACCTACTGCTTGGAGAAAATCCCGTTTTTGAATGAAGAAAGTCCAAATTAAACTCTCTAGCAAGATACATCGAAAGACTTGTCACCTGAACAATTCTTCCTGAGCTTCTATGTAAGTTTTCTAAAAGCATTAAAGCTAATCTATAAGCCCCGAAATAATTAACTGAAATCATTGACTCATAGCCTTCTTCGGTAAGTTCAAAATCCCTATAAATTAAACCTGCATTATTGTATAAAACGTCAATCTCTGAGAAATGAGTATTAATTTGTTTTACAAACTGTAAGACACTTGCTGGTTTTGATAAATCTAATTCTAAAAAGTGCGCATTGTTGCCAAGATACTCCTGAGCCATCTTTCCTTTTGAAGTATCTCTACAGCCAATTATGACTTTGTAGTTTTTAGAAATTAAATCTTTTGCAACTGCAAGGCCTATGCCTTTGTTGCCACCTGTGATTATTGCTGTTTTTGACATTTTTTATTTAGTTTATTAATACCTACAATTAAATAAATGTATTATTTATTAACTGGAATTGTTGTAGTCTCGATACTTAGGTACTTTAATTTAATTCCAAAAATGACAAGCAAGTTTTGGACCTATGTTGACTATGCACTTGTTCTTGTTGCTTTTGTTTTGCTACTTTCAAGAATACCTCCCTTTTTCTCTGGAGTTTTACTGACCGTTGTAGCTGCATATGCTTGGAAAAAGGGTTTTTTCGATAAATTTCGTTGAAAAGTTAGCTACTAGGAAGTATTGACATAAGCTCGTCTTCAGAGCTATTCATAATAAAGTTTCTAAATTCTTTTTCGTAGGTGACGTAATCCTTTCCAAATGTGTTTTGAAAATTTTCAGGAAATAAAATACCTGACTGTGAATTTATCCAAAAGTCATACATTGTTTGTTCTCCATGTATGTTGGTTAAGTAAGCTATAAACCATGCACCAACTTGATAACCTACGGCCCAGTCGCTTTCCCAGGTGACGTTATATAGTTCCGGTCCATTTAAATATCGTTCTTTTATTATTGGCTGGTTGTCTCCACAATAACAACTAAACATTCCACCATACATCTCATTTTCTAGGTGAGAAAAATCGTTTATGTCACGTGAATAATAAAGGTGAGAAAAATATGTTGCATATCCCTCCATCCAAAAAGGCTTATCTCTATTATCGCTTCCGATTTGCTTGCCAGTAATTTTTTGTTGTAGATCATAATCAAAATCAACAACATTAGATAATTGAAAAATGTGATACATTTCATGGATCGTTACATAAGCTTGTGAACGACTGTCCCAAGACAGATCGAAAGATCCACTAATAAATAGATAACAACATTCTCTGTCGCTAGGTGTGCCACTTATTGATGAGCCTGAGACTCTTCCACCATCTGTAAACAATCCGATACTTCCGTCAGCTTTTTTGTCTTGATACTCTGGGTTACAACGCGTGCTATTAAAAGTTGCTGGATATTCTAGATTTAAATATTGGCAATACTCTTCTTCTAAAGCAATGGCTGATGCATAATTTTCAGAATCAAGTTGTACAACAAGTATTGGATATAAATTCTCTCTTTTTACACGTGTATCAGTAAACAATAACTGCTCTGTGTACTCAATATACTTTGTGAGTATCTCTATGTGTTGATCAGAAATCGTTGAAGCTCTAAAAATTTTAACGTCTCTGTAGTCAAGATAGTTGTCTGATGTAGGAGTGGTGGTAGACACTGTTGTACTAGGTGAGCTTGAGTTTCCAAACCGTTGTTGATATTTAGATGCAACAATTCCATAATTCTGAGGTACAGTTGAAAACTTCTCATTTACAAATGCNAATAAATNNCTGAANTCNTCTGTAAANNNAGANGGATAATTAGCAAANTANTCATTTAAATNATCCATATANANNCGAAGATCTTCNGCNTANNNAAATACAAANTCTAAATTATCTCTATATTGNCGTANGCACTCTTCAGTTGTTGAATCAATTTCAGTTGCATCACTGCATANTTCNNNTCCAAGTTTTGTTTCNTAGATNTCAATAATGTNGAAACTGACTGTGGGTAATGGAGGAANNTTTGAGTCTTGTTCAGNNGTTGNTGAATCCTCANNTATNTCATTGNTTTCTGGTATTGGNTCAACTTCTNANGTCGANGTGTCTCCACACATAGAAANNAGTAGTAAAAAAATAATAAACTTTTTCATTCGTAATACTTATTGTTGTAAATTAACCATCTCACTGNAAANATGACTATGACNATNGAAAAAAGCANCGTCATNTTNGGAAANAAATACANNAGNGTAATTGAGCCTANNATTGTCAAAAANATTACNANCATCTTATTTTGTTCCTGGTTTATAAAATACTTTATTTCTNCCTTTAACCAAATGNTATCTTTCCATTAAGGACTCTTTGTCTTCTTCTACNGAGTTTGTTAAGGGCAGTTCTTCCATTAATTCAAATCTTCTATTTTCATAATCTATTTTTGTGGGCACAATGGTAGCGTCTAGGGCTTTGCCGATATAATGAAAACCACTTTTTATTGTCTGATTAGTTTTCATCTCTCCTTCAACTGTTAAATATAGAATGAACTTATCTTTTGACTTAAGCTGTTCAATTACTTGTTGAGTAACTCCTGTTGATTTAGCCCTCCAAACCGGTATTCCACCAAACCCTAGAAGAACTTTATTTTGAAGTCTTCCGAATGGATGAGGGATACCAAGCTTATCTGGGTTTTTCTTAAATGGTAATGGCACAACAATTCGTGTAAACATTGAGACAGAACCAAGAAAATAAAATTTTAAATCTGTTGCCAGGCAGACAAAATAGGCATAAATAGCATCAAAAGTAGATGAGTGTGGGGCTGAGGCAATGATAATTCTTTTTTTATCAGGAAGATTACCAACTACATCCCAGTTAACAGCTTTCAAAATGAGTCTTCCAAGTGGACCAAGAAATTTCCTTATTTTAATAGGATGGNTTTCTGTCTTTACAATGTGATCCATATCCTAATGCTAATTATTTGTTATCTCTTTTACCTGCCTTGAGAGATTTCTTAAGTTTTTGTTATTAAAATTTANAACCCATATTCCTATATANNACACTCCNACTANAAAAAATAAAAGTGCATATCCTCTTCCAGGACCCAGACCTACAAGTGGAGAGAGTGAGTCAACATTGTTTGGATAAAAATCAAACTCTAAATAATCTCCTAATGGNCCAGCAATTAACACACCTAGTGGCCTTAACATTTGAGCAATTGTACCTCTTAGTGCCAACGCCCTACCTCTAATATCTTCTGTAGTGATAGCTAACCATGCTCCAGAGGAAACAGTNTATTGTACAGTTCCACTAACTCCACCTATTACTCCATGGATACACAGAAGAATAATGCTTGGTCTGATCGACCCTAGAACTAAACTTAAACCTCCTAAAAGACCACAATAAATTGCAACTTTAAGGTTTCCTTGAAGCCAGTCTGATAATCGAAGTGAGATGACAGAGCCAAAAAGAAAAGCTAACCCAATACTAGACTCTACAAGACCAAGGCCAGTTGCATCAGTAAAACTTAGAATCATAGGGGGAAGCAAGACTTGGGTAAAGCCCCATAGAAAATTACAAATTCCCAAAATAAGAACTAGGCTAAGAAGTCCTTTTTGTTTTTTCAGCCAGTTATATGCCTCAATTAAATCAAGGTAGATATTCTTAAAATTCATTTTGCTTTTTGTCTCAACTTTTTTACTTTTAAATAAGGTAATTGTTGCAACACCAAATAAACATGTGATTACATCAACAAGTATCACGCCGGTCAAACCAAAGAAAGAATAGATAAAGGCTCCTCCTATTGGTCCAATAAGAACAGATATTGCCTCAGCACTTTCAAATAATGCAGATACTTTTGTTACTTCATTCTTTTTTACAACATCTCCTAGAAAAGCACTCCATGTAGTCCAGTGAGCAATTTCAAAAATACCAAATGCAAGAGCAAATGGTATCAAAAGAGTCAATGTCAACATATCGTTTAATGCAAAGTAACCAATAACACACATCAAAACAGCAATTATCAAATCAAAAACAATTATTAATTGTTTTCTTGGAAATCTATCAGCAAGCACTCCACCAAATGGTCCTGTTACGACCCCAACAATTGCTACGATAAATAGGATTGTTGATAGAGCGCTGGCTTTTCCAGTTGTTTCATAGATCCAAACTCCAATTGCAAAAAAAGACATTGCGGAACCTGTCCAAGACACAGTTTGACCAAACCAAAGGAGATAAACTTTTTTACTCATACTTATGTAACACCAAAGGATAGGTTAACTGAAGCAAAAGTATATAAGTACAGTTTGGATTCTCTATTTTCTAAGAAGCTGCCAAATAATAAGTGGAATTATTAAAATGAGAATTTCCCAAGTATCCCAATGCTTTTCTAAAGTCTCAATCCACTTCATAAGTTTCTCTTTTTAAGATAGTTCTTTCCAAGCAATAACCAAATAAAAAATACAATCCAAAAAAATGGGAAGATAATCGACTCTTCAATCTCATAAAGACTTAATGTGAACTCAATTAAAAAAAGGAGCAGAATCAAAAATACAATACCTCCTAAGTATTTAGAATTAATCATTTTTCATAAGGGAGTAGAAGCCAAGAATAGAGGTGGATAAAAACAAAATTAAAAATACATAGTTAATAAAAATATTGGAGTCTTCAAAAACATACATTAAGGGATACGAAATATATGCTGCAGCAAAACAAATCAGGCTTCTGTGTTTTATATTTTTAATAAATCAGCACTCGATCTGCTTCAAAAGTTAGCTCTACTAATTTATTGGGGGTTGCAGGAGTGAACCCCATAGACTCAAGTTGCTCTTTAGTAATTCCTCTAGCCTGGGCGGATTTACCAGAAGCATATAGCTTTGCTCCCTTGTCTTTTAACACATTGAGATGGTCTGATAAAGTGCCTAAACCAACTCCTTGCATTTCATTTGTAGTAATTTCATGCAGAGAGGTAACTCCATCACCAGCACAGAATATAGTTACTTCATTCCCATCTTCAATTGCTGACTTGGCTACTAAAAAACCAAGTACTGAGCGGCTTGGGTTCTCCACACCAGTAATAATATGCACTAATAATTTGTTCATATTCAATAATAAACACTTGAAATTTGATATTAGTAACAAAAATTAATAGATTGATTGTAGGGGGGAGCTTATGTTGAGTAAAGAGGCTGTAAAAGCCAAAAATAAGTATAAAAAATTAGGAGCGATGATTTCATGGATGGTTACAGAACCTTGGAATCCAAAAATGTGGAAGGTTAAGCTTCAAAGGTTTAACTTTGATAACGTTGTTGCTATAAATCCAAAATCTAAAGGACACAAGAAGGAAAAACTAACTCTTGCTGGAATGGAGACTTGGAAAATAACAACACCAAATTCCGATCCTGATAAGATACTTTTGTATTTTCACGGAGGTGCTTATCAAGTTGGAAGTCCAAAAGGGTACTATCCAATGCTTACACATTTAGCAAGAGAGACTGGTTTTACAATTTATATACCAGATTACAGATTGGCACCAGAGCATTATTATCCTGCACAAGTTGAAGATGGCGTTGCAGCGTATGAAGCAATGGTGAATGATTTAGGATACTCACCTGATCAGATTGCATTTGGTGGAGATTCAGCTGGTGGAAACATGTCACTTGTAACTTTGCTAAAACTAAAAGAACAAGGTAAAGAAATGCCAAGTGCTGTTATTTGTATTTCACCTTGGGCTGATCCAGCCGCAACTGGTGAATCATACAATCAAGATATGGCAGAAAAAGATTTCTTGATTGGGCCTATCTTTAAAAGAATGTGGGCAGAATACAACCTTGATGGATTTGGAGGATACTTTGTCAAAGAGGAAGACTTAGATCCAGAAAATCCATATATATGTCCAATTAAAGGAGATTACACAGACTGTCCACCAATTATGGTGCAAGTAGGTGCTCATGAACTCTTGCTTTCAGACTCAAGAACATTAAAAGAAGTTTTTGAGCGAGATGGTGTAGTTCACGAATATAAAGAATGGGATGAACTTTGGCATGTGTTTCAAGTAGAGGCACTTCTACCAGAGTCAATTGAATCGTTCAAAATGTTCGGAAGCTTTTTAAATAAATATATTGGTGTAAAAGTCTAAATATTTAAACTAACATCATAAATATTGTTATTGAAGGAAATTAATGAAACTCGCCCTTATTACTGGAAGCTCAGGCCATGTTGGATCAAATTTAATCAGGAAACTTTCTGAATTAGATTATAAAATTCGATGTATTGACTTTGATGGCGACCACCGTGCTTATGAAGGTTTTGATGTTGAGGTAATCAAAGGTGATATCACAAACAAAGAATCTCTTTATCCAATCTTTGAAGGTGTTGACGTAGTATTTCATACTGCTGCGCTCATAAATTTAGATAGAAGATTTAGAGAGGCCATTGAAACGGTAAATATTGAAGGGACTAGAAATGTCTGTGAAGTTGCGCTGGAGAAAGGTATCAACAAACTCATTCATTTTTCATCAGTTGATGCATTTTATCGTTTTCCAATTGATGAACCTTTGCTTGAAGATAGGAAGCTTATTGAGGACCAAAAAGGTATGCCTTATGACTTCTCCAAAGCTGAGGGTCAGAGAATTGTCTATGAGTTTTGTGAAAAAGGGCTAAATGCATCAATCATACATCCAACATCAATTGTTGGTCCGAATGACTTTAAGCCAGGCCTACCTATGCAGGCTTTTGTAGATATGGCGAATGGAAAAAGAAAACTTATGCCCAACTGGGGATATAACTTCATAGATGTTCGTGATTTATGTGATGCTGCAATCTCTGCAGTAGAAAATGGAAGAACAGGTCAGAACTACATCATTGGTGGTGACTATCACATGTATCTCTACATTGGAGAACTTATAGGAGAAAAACTAGGTAGAAAAGTAGTATATGGAGCGCTTCCTGAGTTTATAACATATCTTCCTCTTCCTTTTGAATACATAAGAGCTCTCATAACAAATAAACCAAGGGTGTTAACTTTAGATGCTATTCATACTGCACAAACTGGGAATAAAGTTGTGCCTAGTTCATTAGCGAGAGAAGAACTAGGGCATAGCCCTAGGCCGATCGAAGAAACAATATATGACACTATTGAATTTTTTCAAAAAAGAGGTCTCGTAAAGTAAGAATTGGGATTTACAATATGTCTGTGAATAAATTAAATGTACTTAACATAGCTGGCTATAAATTTGAGCCGTTATCTGATATTGATTCTTTAGTACAAGAGTTTCAGTCAGTCTGTGATGATTTAGAGCTAAAAGGCTCAGTGTATTTAAGTCCAAATGGTATAAACTTCTCTTTAGCTGGTAGTGAAGAATCTGTTGAACAATATCTTCTATTCATGGAACAAGACGAGAGATTCTTAAACATTCCACTTAAAAAAACCTATAGTGAGACACAGCCATTTAGAAGAATGAGAGTACGGCCGAAAAAAGAGATCATCTCACTGGGGAGAGATGATATAAATCCAAGAGAACTAACTGGAGATTATGTCACTCCACAAGAACTATACGCAATGTATGAAAACAATGAAGATGTTATTGTCTTGGATACTCGTAATGAATATGAGACTCGTGTAGGTCTTTTTGAAAATGCTGTTGATCTTCAACTTGATACATTTAGAGATTTTCCAAATGCAATAGAGCAACTACCAGACGAATACAAAGATAAACAAATTGTTATGTACTGTACTGGTGGAATTAGATGTGAGAAAGCATCTGCAGTTATGCTCAAAGCAGGTTTTTCTGATGTGAAACAACTTGAAGGTGGAGTGCTTGATTACTTTAAAGAGACAGGTGGAAAATACTGGAATGGTGACTGTTTTGTCTTTGATGAACGTGTTGCATTAGATACTGACCTCAATGAAACAGAGTATATTTATTGTTATATATGTAGAGAGCCACTATCAGCAGAAGAGAAAGCTTCTCCAGACTTTAAGATTAACGAGTACTGTCCGTTTTGTGTCGATAAAATCGTCTAAATTTTCCTTTTTTCAAATTTAATTGAATTATTAAAAAAATTTCATTAGGTTGTAATTATGAAGGGGAAAACGCTAATTTTTGCCTTAACCTTCATTATTTGTGGAGGTACTAGTAGTTCGCCAACTACGACTCAACAAGAAACTACAACTACGACTCAACAAGAAACTACAACTACGACTCAACAAGAAACTACAACTACGACTCAACAAGAAACTACAACTACGACTCATACGGTAAATGTTGACCCGATAAAATTTTGCGAAGAAAATCCTGACAATCCCCAATGTCAAGGTTTTGACGCTGCAAAATTTTGCGAAGAAAATCCTGACAATCCGCAATGTCAAGGTTTTGACCAAGCAAATCAAGGAAGTGGCGGAATGGGAAGTGGTGGAATGGGAAGTGGCGGATCACCAGCAAATGATGACCCTCCTTTTTTATATAATCTCTTAATTACAAATTGGGGACCATACGAACCCTCTACAGGTGTCTCTGGTGATTTTGAGTTTAAGTCAGAACTACAATTAGTATTCTTTGATGAATTTGGAAGAGTCCACTCAGCAGGAACGCCGGGCGCATATGATAATCCAACTTTTGAATATAAAGTTCCAAGAGACACACTTGTTCACATTCCTATTAATGGTGTAATTGACTTTTTCCAGTTCCAACCTACTTCAAGCTATGTTCAAGACGATTGGGAGTTGATGATAAAGCCAGCAAGAAACAGTGACTGGGCAGTTGTCATCGACCATGTAGTAAGTCTAAGTTGTGATAGGACGAGTAGAGCAGTCTGCCAAAATCCCCTTACAGTAAATGGTGAAGAGATTTACAGTGGAATGCAGGTTCAAGCTGGTGATGTCATAGGGTATGTGGGCAACTATGAGGACGGAGAAGGTGGAAGTGTATTCGGCCGAACTGAAATTTCAATTGGAAAATATGTAAGGGTAGGAAACCAACAACAAGATTTTAATAATTTTTGCCCTACCAACTATCTTCACCCAAGTGTAAAAGATTCAATTCATAATTCCGTGAATCAAATTATGGCTTCCTATGAGTCTTGGAGTGGAAATAGTAATTTTTATGATGAGTCAAATATGGTAGCTCCAGGTTGCTGGTATTCAGAAATTTATGAGTCAAATGGGCAAACTACGCCTAAAAAATAGTTACTAAATTATTTANTCGTCACCAAAGAACATTTGATTTCCACCATATGGAATCTCTTCGTCCTTTGCATAAATTTCAACAAATCTAGTCTTTATNTCTTTAACCTTATCAATGATTCCTTTTTCTTTGAGGAAATTGTAAGGAGCNCGAAATACTNTGTCTTCGACCTCTAAAAATTTATTNANTTTGTCTTTCATCGTGTTATAAAAATAATGGANTTTGAAATTTACCAGTAATTTTCAATGTTAAATTTTCATTAACTAGAGGCATAAATNNGCAAATCTACTGTANATATTGGGTAAAATTAGATATATGAATGCAACAAGAATACTTTTAGGGGCTTTTATTCTGCTAATACCTTTATTTTTTGGTTTTTTGTTGCTTTCTCAGTAATCAAAACACTATGTTTAACTAAAAATAAAACTACTTTTGGGAGTTTTGGGAGTGTCAAAGCCCATATGTTGACAGCAAATGTGCAAATTTTCTTTTTTAATATTTTTTAAATAGACAATTCTTGCAAGTAAAAGAGCTTCGCATCTAGATATCGTTTATAAAAGTATCTTGAAAGCTTTGTCTATTGACTAACTCAACTACACCACTATTAGTAACTGCAACAACTCCTGATTTAGGTACTCGGTTATAGTTACTTGCCATAGCAAAGGTATAGGCTCCAGTAGAAGTAGACATTAAAATATCTCCTGACACAGTATCGCTTGGTAGCATTGCATCTTTTACTAATAAATCTCCGCTTTCACAGTGCCTACCAGAAACTGCATGCACTACATCTTCTCCAGCTTTTCCACCAGAGATATTAAAGAGCTTATGCTCACTTCCATAGAGAGCAGGCCTTGGATTATCAGACATACCGCCATCAACCAAAATATATGGTTTCTCACCTCGATCATCTTTGATAGCACCGGCAGTATATAAAATTACACCTGGATTATTGACTAATGCTCTTCCTGGTTCAATCATGACTTTATAGGATCCACTCCAGTGTTCTGTAATCCCTTCATGAATCGCATCAGCATAGACTTTTAATTCATGGTCTACTTCATCACCTGCATAAGGTGAAAAGAATCCACCACCAGCATCAAAGACTATCTCTCTTTCNACACTTGCTGGATGAGCATTAAGAAAATCTGCACACTCGCTCATTGCTTTTTTNTAACGATCTGGGTCTTTAATCTGNCTTCCAATATGNACATGAACTCCAGAAAACAGTAAATGTTTTGAGTTATAGATNTGTTGTAATGCCTNTTCAGCAAAACCAATNGAGATACCNAACTGTTGNTCNTATCCTGAAGTNAACACCATTGGATGNGTNTCNGCTCCAACATCTAGATTTATACGCATAATCACTGGTTGTTTTCTCTCTAATTTTGCTGCAACC
>FUFK010041324.1_pt1 | contig 41706 bp, 56 predicted proteins | sample 1021851 | NCBI WGS metagenome assembly FUFK01 (sample SAMEA51879418, study PRJEB19060) | metagenome
GAGCAAATGGGTGTCCGTACCCAGACTCAATACAAGCAAGAGTATCTTGGTGACTTGTTCACTGCAGACACTCTGTATGGCGTAAAGGTTTTACGTCCTGAGTCAGCACTTACTTTGGTATTCAATTCCTAAGTAAGATTTAGGGGCCCCATTCGGGGCCTCTTCCTAATTCAATAAACTGGAGATGTGAATGGGTATCTTTCGTGGAACAGGCGGTACAGGTGATTCAACTACAGATACTACCGTTACAACTGTAACCGAAAAAGCCGCAGAAGCCGCATCTTCAGCTACTTCAGCCGCTGACAGCGCAACCTCTGCAAGTAACTCTGCATCCTCTGCCTCCACATCAGAAACCAATGCCGCCACCAGTGAAACCAATGCGGCCACCAGTGCTACTGCATCGGCTACTTCAGCCACTGCATCGGAAACTGCAAAGACTGCCGCACAAGCCGCACAGACAGCGGCGGAGACTGCAGAAACTAATGCAGAAACCGCAGAAGCCAATGCGGTCACAGCAAAGAACCAAGCTGAATCTGCCAGAAATAATGCACAGACAGCACAGACTGCCGCAGAGACTGCAGAAACTAACGCAGAGACTGCCTACAGTAATACCTTAGCAATTTTTGGTGACGCTCAAGATGTTCAAGATGCTGTAGACTCTGCCAGTACATCAGCTACCACAGCAACCACCAAGGCAACTGAAGCGGCTACATCAGCCACCAATGCGGCCAACAGTGCTACTTCAGCAGGTACATCAGAAACTAATGCGGCCTCAAGCGCATCACAAGCCGCTACATCAGCCAATACAGCCGGGTCTCATGCTACTGATGCAGAGACAGCTAAAGATGCCGCTGAGACTGCACAGGCCGCCGCTGAAGCCGCTGAAGCTAACATCAATGGCCTCTACCTTGGTAGCCTTGCAAATGACCCTACATTAGACGGTAATGGTCTGGCTGTTACTACTGGTGATTTGTACTTTAACACCACAGAAAATGAAGTTAGAGTCTACACTGACAATGACGAGTGGATTGCTGTTATTGAAGCAGGTGGTGATGCTACGTTTAACTCTCTCACCTCCAACAACGATGTAGTTGTCAAAGGCAACCTTGAGGTTCAAGGCACTACCATCACTGTTGACTCTGCCACTGCTCAGACCATTGACCTAGGTGACAACGACAAGATCCGCTTTGGTGACGGTGATGATCTACAGGTCTATCATGATGGTACTGACAGTTACATTGTGAATACCACAGGCACTCTCAAGCTCTCAGGCAACACAGACGTAACTGGCAACATCACTGTTTCAGGTACAGTCGATGGACGAGACATTGCTACTGATGGAGCTACACTGGACACTGCGCTACAGAACGTCTCCGAGGACACCACTCCGCAACTTGGCGGTGATCTGGACACGAACGGGAACGATATTCAATTTGGTGATAATGACAAGGCTGTCTTTGGTGATTTACCTGATCTGCAAATTTATCACACTGGATCAGAGTCTTTTATTGATGAAACAGGGCAAGGTGGTTTTTTCATTCGCTCTAACTTTACTGAACTGCGATCACCAACCAATGAAAGTTTTATCAAATGCCAAGCAAATGACTTTGTAAAGTTATATCACGACAATACAGAAAGACTCTCCACAACCTCCTCCGGTGTAGACGTTACTGGGACTTTAGTGTCTGATGGGTTGACTGTTGATGGGGATGTTAGTTTTCGTAGAGATGGGCAATCAAATCAATTTATTTCTTTTGCATCAAATATTTCTGGCACAACGATAACACAAGCTAGTAACAACAGTGCTAACAAGGGCTTGGTAATTGATGCGGCTGTTAACTCAACAGGAGGAGGTTATCTAAAACTTAGGACTGAAGAAGCTGACCGTTTTAATATCGGCTCAGGAGGAGACATCTCCTTCTACGATGACGCAGGAACTTCTCAAGACTTCTACTGGGACGCTAGTACATCTCGACTAGGACTGGGTACTACAACGCCTTCTTATGCGTTAGATGTAACAGGCTCTGGAGCCGTTGCTAAGTTTGGTAGCGGCGGTGTTTCAGCAGATGGGTACATCAACTTCAATAGTCGAGGTTTCGTAGGTTATAACGGCTCANCCGCTATGACTACAATTCAAAGTGGTGCTGATAAATCTATTGATATTAGAAGAAGCGGTGCGTTTGGAGCAGGAACTAGAGCAATACTCATTGGTGGCATATCAGGTGATATTGCCTTTTACGATGACGGCGGTACAAGCCAAGACTTCTACTGGGACGCTAGTACATCACGGCTAGGGTTGGGTACTACGAGTCCTGTGACTGAACTGCACACTGTTGGTCAAATTGTTGGTGGCACTTCTGGCTTCGGTAGCAACATGGTTGGATTTACCGGACTTGGCTCTTTTAATAGTTCTACCGCAGTTGAAAATATTGATGCCTTATATTTACGGAAAAATGGAACTGATGCATCTTCTGTCAGTATCGCTTTAGCCAGTGCGGGTGGAGACTCATACTACGTTGGATCACGTATCAAGCACATCAGAAGTGGTTCTAACAGTAACGGACATTTAACTTTTGAAACCAAAAGTGATAGCTCAACCAGTACAACAACTGAGCGTATGCGTATTACTGATACAGGCAACGTAGGCATAGGCACTACGAGTCCTTCATCAGTTCTTAGCGTATCAGATTCTGATTCATCCGTGTGGGATAGCACTTGGACAAGTGTTGATGCGTATACTCCAAAACCACATGAACTTTTTATAGCTAACGAAACTAATAACACAACAGGTTCTTTTTCTGGTTTATTTTTTAAAGCAGGGCAAACGTCTGCAGGGTCTGAAATAAATGCGGCCAGAATTGCGGCTATACGAGAAGCGGCTTTTGATACTGCATTGGCATTTTCTACTAGACAATCTACGGGCCTAAATGAAGCTGTCCGAATCGACTCTAGTGGCAAAGTAGGTATAGGCACTACGAGTCCTGCCCAGTTATTGCATCTACAAGGGGCTGATACCGGTTTAATTTTAGACGACACTGATGGAACAAGCACTCATCAACAGACATGGTTAAAATCTGATAACGGCAATTTTAGATTACAAACAAGAAACTCAGGCAATACATTTGTATCAAATGATTACTTGGTTCAGAAAGGTGCTTCTGGTGCAACCTCGCATCAATGGCGTATTGATAACTCAGAAGCCGCCAGAATAGATAGCAACGGTCGCTTAGGTATAGGCACTACGAGTCCTGATGAAAAACTTCATGTAGAAGGTTCTGTATTAATTGATATTTATGAGAGTAGCAATCAAGAGAAAGGAATCTTCTTGCGTGAAGGATTTACAAGCAGTAATAAATATAACTTATCTCTTTTAACTTACGATCACAGCAACTCAAATACTAGTCCAGATGGGCTGTCCATAAATGCGTTTGATGGGGTTTCATTTTGCACTGGCTCAAACTCTCGAAATGAGCGTATGCGTATTGACTCTAACGGTCGCTTGGGCATAGGCACTACGAGTCCTTCAAATCCGCTTCACGTTTACCATGCCACTACTAATAATGTAGCCATTTTTGAAAGTGGTGACACTACTTCTGAAATTTCAATAAAAGATAGTACCGCATCCAGTTTTATAACGAGTCAAGCAGGAAAATTAAAACTACGTGCAGATGTTAACGGTGAAGGTGCTAGTTCAAGAATTCAATTTGATGTTGATGGCTCAGAAGCCATGCGTATCGACTCATCAGGAAACCTTCTGGTTGGTACGACTTCTGCTCTACCGGGATTTGGTAATACCACGACAGGACATAGCCTACAAAACGGTGGGTTTGTATTGCACTCCCGCAGTGGCGGTACTGTTGCCTACATGAATAGAAATTCATCAGATGGAACCATCGTAGACTTCCGCAAAGACGGCTCAAGCGTAGGGTCTATTTCTGTAACCAGTTCTGCGACAACTTATAACACCACTTCTGATGCTCGCTTAAAAACCAGTATTGAGCCTATCGCAAATGCGACAGATCGTTTGATGCAGATGAATCCTATATCACACAAGTGGATAGATAGTCCTGAAGCTGATTCAGTAGTAGGCTTTATCGCACAGGAGATGCAAGGTATTGTTCCAGAAGCAGTGTCCGGTACACCTGATGGTAAAGAAATGATGGCAATGGATTATGGACGTATCACACCTGTATTAGTTGCGGCATTGCAGGAAGCATTGACTCGCATTGAATCTTTAGAAACTCAAATATCTAACCTAACCGGAGGTCCTTAATGGAACTCACTATTGCACAACTTGAGCGCACACTACCATCTGGAGTCGTGTACAACATCCACTACCGATTTGACCTAGTAGACGGTGATTACAGCAAAGGTGCTTACGGCACAGTGTCTGTTACTGGCGATCCAAACGCTGAAGGTTTCATTGCCTATAACGATCTAACTAAAGAAATTGTCAAGGCATGGGTCACAGAGGCTTTAGGTGGTCAGGAGAAAGTCGATGAGATTGAGGCCGCACTGCAAGCCAAGATCGAGGAAGACAAGAACCCTACGTCTGCTGTTGGGATGCCCTGGGCTTCAGAAGAATAGTAAGGAAACAGGATGAACGGAATGGCAACAGAAAGCACAAAGACTTTAGTAGATGGGTTAAGTATAGTTACTGTGATTGGAACATTAGGTGAAGTGTTGCCTCCGTTGGCGGCTTTGTTTACTTTAGTGTGGACATCTATACGTATCTACGAAACTAAAACAGTACAAAAGATGTTGGGCAGGGTTAGCCCAGATGATAGCTGAACTAGCCGCCGCTAATGCCGCCTTTGGTGTCATCAAGGAGACCATTGCAAATGGGAAAGAAATCTACGAAGCAGGAGAAGCTCTGGCAGATTATTTCGGACTCAAAGCACAGATACAAAAGAAGGCGCACGAACATGGCTATAAGTCAGATTTACAGGCCTTCATGGCCGCAGAACAGCTAAAGGAATATGAGGCTAGTCTGAAACAAATGATGATCTGGCAGGGGCGAGGAGGCCTTTGGCAGGATTGGTTAGCATACCAACAGGAGATGAGACAAAGTCGTGAAGCAGAAGCCAAAAAACAGAAGGCCCAAAAAGCTAAACGTAGAGAGCAAATTATTAATGTATGCCTTGGGATTACTTTGGGTGCTTGCATTCTCTCAGCCGTTGGCTTGGTAGCTTACATCTTTTATTGGATTGCTCAACAGAGGTAATCCTATGTGGACAGTATACGGAATTATTACAATAGCTATACAGCCGGGTGTATTACAGATTATAGACCAGAAGGAATTTGAGAACCCTCAAGATTGCTTTAAAGAAGCAATGGTACTCATGCAGGATGCAGAAGACCCTAGAGGAATGGCTTGTGTGCCTATACCAGACGATAGAAAAACAGGAGTGTGATTCATGATTGGCCTAGTCACAGCTATCACGAACTTGGCAGGTACATGGGTCAGTGCCAAGGCGGAATCAACCAAGGCCACCGCAGAGGCCAAAGCCACCGCACTGAAAACAGCGGCACAATCCACAGCGGATTGGGAACGCATCATGGCAGAAGCCTCCAAGAGTTCTTGGAAGGACGAGTGGCTCACAATAGTATTCAGCATCCCGCTGATCTTAGTTTTTATACCAAGCATGGTAGAACATATTCAAGCGGGATTTACAGCATTGGCAACTTTGCCAACTTGGTATCATGAGATACTCATGGTAATTGTACTAGCGTCCTTTGGTGTTAAAGCCGGTAAAGGACTTATGGATATGATGGGGAAAAAATAATGCCGGGATATGGATATGGAATGACCAACAAGTCTAAAGACAAAAAGAAAAAGAAAAAAATGGTAGCTAAAAAAACAATGCCTAAGAAGCGCACAAGGAAAGCATAATGGCTAAAGGTGTAAAGCATTACTTTAGGGACGGTACAGAGCATAAAGGAGCCATGCACAAAGACGCTAAAGGACGGCCAATGTCTGGAGCACGGCATACTAAAAATAGTAAATATTTGTACCATATGAGTGAGCTATCGAAAACTGCTAAAAAGAGGGCTAAAGGATAATGCCATATTCTAAATACAGTCCGAAACAAAAGAAACTAGCGGCAGTGGCCCCTCCTCGTAATAAGATTACCGGAGCAGACTTAAGGAAACTCAAGCGTGGCAAAAGCAAAACCAAAAAAAGCAAATGATGCCTGTGCTCGTAAGGTTAAAGCCCGCTACAAGGTTTGGCCTTCAGCATACGCATCAGGTGCTGTAGCAAAGTGCAGAAAAGTCGGTGCTAAGAACTGGGGAAACAAAAGTGGCCGTAAGAAAAAGTAAGAAAGGTGCGGCACTCAAGAAGTGGTTTAAAGAAGAATGGATAGACCTCAAGACCGGAAAGCCGTGTGGTCGAAAGAGTGCCAAAGGGGGATCGAAGAGACCTTATCCTTCTTGCAGACCCAAAGCNGTNGCNGCNAANATGACCAAAGCAGANAANGCCTCAAGCACACGCAGGAAGACAGGCCCTGCCCGGATCAAGCACAAAGTGACAGCCTCAGGGAAACGTAGGAAATGAGCATTAGAAAGTCTTTTGGAGCTACACTAACGGCAACACCTACGGCAATCTATACNGTNCCTACAGGTAAAAANGCTGANTGGGTTCATGCGTATATTACTAANGTNTCTGGCTCNAATGGNACTGTTGATATGTCTGTCAATGGTTTAGTGTTNCTNGAGGATTACACTATATCATCCAAAGACTTTAAAGATATNGGTGGTCATGANAATACCTTTGTATTTATNGACGCAGGACAGACAATTACNGCNAGTGCAACACANTCAATGACGTTAATTGTATCTGTTATTGAACATAACGATATTATCCAAGGAGGCTAATGTGGCAAAAAAGAAAGACCCTAGACTTGCACGNGCNGGTGTCTCAGGCTACAACAAACCTAAGCGNACTCCGGGNGGCTCTAANAANTTCGTAGTGGTTGCCAAAGAAGGNGANAAGATTAAGACCATACGCTTTGGTGATCCTAACATGACNATTAAAAAANNTCAACCCAANCGTAGGAAGTCTTTTAGAGCACGTCATAAGTGCGACACAAATCCCCCAAGTAAACTCACAGCCCGTTATTGGTCATGCAAAAAATGGTAGACTTGACATTTGACCAAAAATGTGCTATAATAGTACATATGTACTCTAAGGTATTCTCATGACATATTTAGAACTTGTCAATAATGTTTTGAAACGCTTACGAGAGCGTACCGTAGCAACAATAGATGAAACTACGTACTCTACGTTAATTAGTGTTTTAATCAATGACGCTAAAACCGAAGTAGAAAACGCTTGGAACTGGTCTGCGTTACGTCAAACATTAACGCTAACGACAACTTCTGGTGTGTTCAACTACGAACTTAACGGAACTGGTAATAACTTTAGCGTCATGGATGTTGTTAACGATTCCGGTGATTTCTTTATGGAATACCGTACTCAACACGATTTTAACCAGTTTTATCTTAACCAAACTCCTGCTAGCGGCAACCCAAGATACTACAATTTTAATGGTGTTTCTGCTGATGGCGATACGTTAGTTGATGTATATCCTAAACCTGATACAATCTACACAATTTACTTTAACATTATTCAACGTACTGGTGATCTATCTGCAGGTACAGATAAACTGACTGTCCCATCTTTGCCTGTTTCGTTACTTGCATACGCTAAAGCAATTGAAGAACGAGGAGAAGACGGTGGAGTTGCTAGTACATCAGCTTACGCTACTGCTACTCGTGTGTTAAACGATGCAATTGCTCAAGATGCCCAAAGGCACACTGAAGAACTAGAATGGGTTGTATAGATGGCTAGACCGTTACAAGCACTCAGTATTGCCGCACCGGGGTTCTTTGGATTAAACACCCAAGAGTCCGGTATTACCCTTGAAAGTGGTTTTGCACTGACTGCTAATAACTGCATTATTGATAAATATGGACGCTTAGGTGCTCGTAAAGGTTGGCGTTATGTAACCTCCACAGGCGGCTCTGGAGTCAATCTATTAGGTGCCCATCGGTTTATTGATATTGAAGGCACTGAGACCATTCTATCGTGGTCTGCGACGAAGTTTTATAAGGGCACTACAACACTTACTGAGATTACTCCTACATCTGATAATACGTTTACTGAAGGCAACTGGCAGTGTGTAACACTTAACGATAAAGCGTATTATTTTCAACGTGGCTACAAGCCAATGGTTTATGATCCAGTTGCAGGAACTATTACTGACGTAGAAGACGAAAGCTCCTACAGTGGCCGTAGTATCAATGGAACTACTCAGGCACCCCCGGGTAATACTGTTATGTCTGCCTATGGACGCTTGTGGACTGCAGACATTCAAGACCCTAGCGATAGTTCATACTATAATAAAATGACTGTTTACTGGTCTGATCTGTTAGATGGTGCAGATTGGAACACAGGTTCTGCAGGTTCAATAGACCTTTCAGCGATACTTGTAAACGGTACAGACGAGATTGTAGGCTTTGGTGCTCAGAATGGTCAGTTTATTGTATTCTGTAAACGTAACATTGTAGTATTTGCTGACGGTTCTGCTGACGCATCTTTTGATCCTGCTACATTAAGACTTGTAGAAGTCATTAGTCGTGTTGGTTGTGTTGCTAGAGACAGTATACAAAACACAGGTATTGATATCTTCTTTTTGTCTGAAGATGGCCTAAGAAGCCTTGGGCGTGTTATCCAAGAAAAGTCACTGCCAATGCGTGATTTGTCTAAAAACGTTAGAGATGATATTGTAGATCTTACTGCATCAGAAACTACAGCAGACATAAAATCTGTATATTCTGAAGATAACGCATTCTATCTTTTGTTGTTCCCAAGTGTTACTCAAGTATATTGTTTTGATACTCGTGCTCCGTTGCAAGATGGTTCCCTTAGAGTTACCGTTTGGGATACTCAAAATCAAACCAATATGTTATCTTTAGCAAACTCTGTTTACTTTACTCAAACTGATGGGCTTGCGGAGTACTTTGGCTATACAGACAATTCCTCAAGATATACCTTTCAGTACTTTACTAATTACTTTGACTTTGGCAACTCGTCAACAACTAAAATTCTAAAACGTATTGCTACCACAGTTATCGGTGGGGTAGGTGAGTCATTTATTTTTAAATCTGCTTTTGATTACTCTGATGACTATACATCATACCCTGCAGTACTAGAAGACTTAGCTATTGCAGAATACGGAATTGCTGAGTTTGGGGCAAATGGAGCAACCACGCCAGATGATTCCACTCCTGCAGAGTACACAAGTGGAACTATTTCAGATATTGTAAGACTTCCGGGGTCAGGATCAGGCAGTATCCTTCAGGTTGGTTTTGAAGCTAACCTTGATGGTGCAGAAATATCAATTCAAAAATTGGATGTATACGTAAAACAAGGTAGGATTCTTTAATGAGTAACTATACGCAACTAACCAATTTTGCAACTAAAGATAATCTTGCCAGTGGAAACGCCAATAAGATTATCAAGGGTGCAGAAATCAATGCTGAATTTGTCGCAATTGAAACAGCAGTCAACAGTAAAGCTGATACTGCTTCTCCGACATTTACAGGAACCCCTGCGGCTCCTACAGCAACCTCAGGAACTGATACAACACAATTAGCAACCACAGCGTTTGTACAGGATGCTGTAGGGGCGTTGGTAACTATTCCATCAGGAATGCTTGCACCGTTTGCAGGAACTTCAGCACCCTCTGGGTGGTTCTTGTGTTATGGTCAGGCAGTCAGTCGTACAACGTATGCGGCACTGTTTACAGCCATTGGAACTACTTACGGTACTGGTGATGGATCAACTACCTTTAACCTTCCTGATCTCCGTGGACGCACCATTGCCGGTGTTGACGACATGGGAGGCTCTGCGGCTTCTCGTTTGACAGGTGACAATGGAGCATCTACAGCTACCGCAGATTCCAATGGTTCATTTACGAGTGCTACAAACATTCTTGTAGATGGTAATAGCGGTACAATTGTCCTTGGCATGAAAGTAACTGGCACAGGAATCTCTGGAGAAGTTACAGTTGTCAAGATTAACAGCCAGACAGACATTGTACTATCCTCCGCAGTTACTATTACAGATGACACTGCACTAACATTTGCATTTGATGGGGCTATTCTTGGTTCTGCCGGTGGTGAAAATACTCACTTGTTAACAGGTGCTGAGTCTGGTGAAGCAGGTCACCAACATACATTAACTGATCCCGGACACTTTCACACAACAACATTTACATCAGGTACAGACAGCGGTTCAACTCTAGGTCAACTTAATCCTTTTGATGACAGCAACAGATCGGCTAATACCAATACTAAAACAACCGGCATCACCATAGACACTATAGACGCCGCAGATGCATCATCCGCACACAACATTATTCAGCCCACGTTGGTGCTGAATTACATTATTAAACAGTAAGAGGTAATCAAATGGCAATCGGGAGTATCATTGGAGGAGCCATAGGATCTAGCTTTGGTTATCCTCAGTTAGGGGCGGCCTTAGGTGGTCAATTGTTAGGAGGTGGTCTTTTTGGAGATTACGGAGGAGGGGCCGCTAATAAAGCCATTGAAGCCGCAGGTAAACTTGCAGAAGATGTACGGTTTAGACCTGTCACTGTCGGTACAAGCTCTGGTGTAGCCGCTTTAGACCCTCAGGCAGGTGAGTACGGTGTTGCTCTTGCTCCTGCGTATCAGAATATCCTAGGGTCTGCTTTAGGTGGTGCAGGAGGACTTTTTCAACAACTAGCCGCTTTTGATCCCAGACAGCGTGAAAGAGAAATTTTTGAAGAACAAGTTGGCCTACTTCAACCTGAGTTTGAAAGACAAGAAGAACGTCTGCGTCAGGGAATGTTTGGTACTGGACGTTTAGGTCTACAGCTTGCAGGTGAAGGCGTGGGTGCCGGTGTAGACTCTGGTATGGTTCAGCCTGATGTATTTGGTTTGGGAACAGCACAGCAACAGACGCTTGCTAAACTTGCCGCAGGATCTCGTGAGCAAGCCCTAGGGGAAGCACGACAGCTTGGTCAGCTTGCTGAGGGAATGCTACAAGCAGGTATGTCAATTTCTGAAATGGAACGTCAATTGATTGCTTTGGGTGTTGACGCAGAAACTGCAAGGGCCGCCGCAGAACTTGGTGCAGGACAACTTGCAATGGCTCCTTACGGATACCTATTTAGAGCAGGACAGGCGCGTAGCCAAGGCGAGGGAGGCTTCTTAGGAGGGCTCTTTAAAGGCATGGGTGGCTTTGGGGGAAGAACGAGTGGTTTAGATAGGGCACTAGATGCTTTAGGTGTTAGCGGTTTTGATCGTCCGGGTTCAGAATATTACGGGAAATTATAATGGCTAGAAGAGATCAAGTATTATCATTATTCGGTGCTAGTCCTGCTCAGGTACTCCAACGAATCCGTGAAGAAAACCAAGCACTCATGGCTGAACAAAGGAGTCCACAAGCCGCTGTAGGTTTTGGTATTGGTTCTGAGCTTATGAGAGCGTTTGGCCCTGAAGACCCTAGGGTTACTCAGGCACGTCAAAGGCAAGCCATAGCACAAGGCATTCAGGCTCCTATGGGAACCTCAGGTTACTTTGCTGAAGCGGCCCAAAGGTTTCAAGAACAAGGCATGACTGAATCAGCCCTAGCGGCCACACAGCAAGCACAGGTATTACGTCAAGCAGAACAAGAGAAAGCTCAAGCACAACGTGCCCAAAGTGCCGCTGTAGAGTTCGTAACTGCACAAAACCCTGGGTTAGGTCAATTGGTCGCAAGCGGGGCAATGAGTCTAAAGGATGCCATTGAAGCTGTTAGAAAAGCCAACGAACCAATCAAGGTTGGGGATGTTCTGGTTAATGTTGATCCAGAGACAAATAAAGCCGCTGTTCTGTTTGACGCTCGACAGAGAAAGCCTCAGACTAAGTATGACATCTTGACAGATGATGAAAAGACAACCCTTGGGTTACCCTTAGGTACACAATACCAAAAAAACGTCGCTACTGGAGAGATTAAAAAGATTGCAGGAGGCAACCTTCCACAGATGGGAACGATCCCTCAAGGCTACCATGTTGTTGTTAATACAGATGCCCAGAATCGCCCAGTAATATCTATGGAGCCTATCCCCGGCTCTCCTCAGGCTAAAGAATTAGAGAAGTCGGTAGAATCCGTTAGAGCCGGTAAGCGTGGTAAGGCTACTAAATTTAATCAGATTGTAGCTCCTTCTATTGACCTAGCCATTGAGATTGCTGAAGACCCTGAGAACTGGGCCACAGGCAAAAGCGGTGCATTCATTGAGCAACTTGGGAGACTTTCAGGCGGTATCATTAGTGCTGAAACAAGCCGATTAGCCCTAACAGAGCAACTGACAACCATCAGGGCAAACATTGGTTTTGACAGACTGCAAAAGATGCGTGACGAATCACCCACTGGTGGTGCTCTTGGTCAGGTTGCCCTTCAGGAACTCTATGCACTGCAGAGTTCAATTACACCATTGAATCCAAATATGACTTCTGAACAGTTAATAGCAGGTCTTAATAAAGTTAAGGATGTCTATCGCTCTGCTGTAGAAGCAGTCGCAAATGACTTGTCTGACGAGCAATTGATTCAAGAGGGTCTAGGTGACTTAATTCCATTCCGTACAGCTACACGTAATCCTGATGGTTCTTATACTCCTTTGGAACCTGCAGAAGAACCTGAGTTTGATATATCTGTACTGCCAGAAGATATTCAGCAAGGATGGCCTACTTTAGATGATGCAACTAAACAAGCTCTCATGGAGGCTTACAAGTGACAAAAGAACAGGCAATAGCCCTCGCACGAGCTAGGCTTGCTCTACAAAAACAACCACAAGTAACCCCTGAGCAACCTGCAGAACCACCTAAACCTTCTCCGGTATTACAACAAGAACCTACCCCAGAGATGGTTGATCCCGATACAATGATGATGCAAGCTGACCCATCGGTATCCTCTGATCCTGCTCAGGCTAAAGCAATGGTTCGTAACTTTCTCCAAGGAGCTACCTTTGCAACTGCTGATGAAATGGAGGCAGGTCTCAGGTCACTCTTTGGCGACCAAAGCTATGCACAGAATCTTGAGCTTATTAGAAATGAAATGAAAACCTATGCGGAAGAGAATCCAAAGTCAGCCTTAGCACAAGAGCTTGCAGGAGCTTTAGTTTCACCCGCAGGTATTCTTAAGACACCTCAGATTCTTGCTAAGGCAACACCTATGGTTCGTGGGGCTGTCAGGGGTGGCACGGGTGGTGCATTGTATGGAGCCGGTGCGGCTGAAGGTGACGTTTTAGATCGACTACAGCAAGGACTTGTCGGCGGAGGCGTAGGTGTTATCATAGGTGCTCCTTTGGAAAAAGCTGTAGGGTTACTAGGGAATACTAAACTCAACAGACAGATTCAAGCTCAATCCAGATCACCCGATTTAGATCGTTTAAAGTCGATTAAAGATGCCGCCTATGAGGCTGTCGATCAAACAAACTTTGCTATTGGCCCCGGGGAAGCACAAGAGATTTTCCGAAGGGCTTCTAAGATTGCTGATGAAGCCTACTATATTACCACTCCCGGGACTACAACGGCTGTTGATAAAGCCAAAAATGTTTTACAAGGGCTAACCACCAAAGGAATGTCTTTAGGGCAGTCTGAGCGAGCAAGAAGACGATTATTTAAGCTGGCTGAAGATAAAACAGATGGTTATATCGTTAGACAGATGATTAATGAGTTTGATGATGTTATTGAAAACTCACTAGCCAAAGGTCAAATCCCTCAACTTCAGATTGCCAGAGAAGCTAATCGTCGCTATAGAAACTCAGAAGCTATTCAGGACGCATTTAATAAGGTTGACATTAAAGTAGGTAAGCGCACTGATGCCTACCGTAAGGTTGCCGAAAGTCTGCTTAAGAACAGTCGCCAGATGAAATACTTTACACCAGAAGNGCAAGCGGTGCTACAGCAGATGGCCTCCGGGACTGCCTCTCAACGGTTACTCAATACTTTAGGTCGTTTTGACTTTAGTGCTAAAGGTCTTGCAGGGGCTATCAATTTGTTTACTATGGCAAGTGCTCCTTGGACTGCTTTGCTATTTGTAGGTACGGGTGGTGCTCGTTATATAGCCGATAGAAAAGCTATTGCATCGGCTAAGAAACTTATTGCCAAAGCAGGTGGTGTAGAGGCCGTTAAAAAAGCATCTCAGAACCCAAATATCGGAACAACAGCGATTGGCGGTGTGACTGCTAATGATATTAGTGAAGCCTTGGAACTTGGGGAAGAATAATGGCTAACGCATTAGACAGAATTGCAAGTAACCCTACGCTATTCCCAGAGCAGGTAACTGATAAAGTTTTTGGTGATAACTTTATAAGCCGTAATACACGGGAGATGGGGTCAGGAATCCTAAGCGCATTTACTAATATTCCATCAGATTTATACCGCATTGGGTCTCAATATGGATCAAGTGATCCCCGTGTGCGTAGAAACCCACTGGAAGTGGCCTTAGGTGTCGGCAATGCTCTGATTGGTAAGCCCTTAGGTACACTCTTTAGTGCCGTGACACCCGGTGTTCCTGATTTTATTGCAGAACCTGCAGGACGGGCCTTTGAATCCACAGGTATTCCCCAAGCTATCGGTGAGTTAGCACAAGAAAACCCTAGACTCTTTAGAGGTATTGAAGAAGCAGGCGGGTCTATCCCGTTCTTACGTGGAGCCGTTGGAGGTATCCAAGGGCTACAGCGTCTATCTCAGAACTTAGTGAATAACTTACAACGTAGTCCTGAAACACAGTTCTACTTGAATCGTGCTAAAGCTGAAGAAATTGCTAAGAGAGAAAATCCTGACCTTAAGGGTACTGCATTAGACAATGCAATTCAGCGAGTACAGACAGTCTCCCGTATCAAAGCAACCCAAAGTGGACTGTCAGAAGGAATTGGTAATTTCATCAAGCAGTCGTTTAGTCCTCAACAGATGGCTGAGTTTAACCAAAGGGGTGTAAGTCAGACTGCAATTAATCTAGCCAATAATCCTAATGCAAGCCCTGCGGAGTTATTTGGTCAGTTTGCTTATGAAGCTCTAGTAGGTAAAGGATTCCAGAACCTGAAACCGATCTTGAAAAAGCTCGATAATGAATACTTTACGCACACAGGAATTGCTTCAGTAGATCAGTTTAAGAAGTTTGCTAAAGGTGTAGACGATAAAGATGCAGAGGCATTCTATCGAACAATTATGGCATCTCAGGGTGTGTCTAAACCGCAACGGACAATCCTTGTTGCTAGACAGCCAACACAAACGTCAAAATCAGGTCAGTTACGCCAACTAGCAGGATCAGCGGGTAAAGTACCTAAGGCATTGCCTACGATCTTCCCGTTAGCAAAGCCTCACACAGCGGAGACGTTTCTACGTGCACACAAAGTAGCTTCTAGGGCTCGACCAAACAAGGCTTTGTCTGTAGAGCAATCAAACGCAATTACACAGGCATTTAAGAACAATCCTGAGCTTTCAACGATTACTGACCCTGAGCAACTAAAGGTGACTCTCGGAAACAGCTTACCAAAAGGTCAAAAGTTCCCTGTCAATCGTATTGTCAACGATGTGACATTTAACTCTAAGCAGACAGGTTTCAAATCTAACGCTGAGTTACGCAAGGCATTAGAGGCTAAGATTGGTGATCGTGATGATATGCGTATCATTACTAACTCAACTCAGAAAGACTTACCTGAGAATGAGCGAGACGTCTTCATCACTACCTCAGAAGTCAGTGATGCGTTTGAGTTAGGTGGTGTTGGTATTGTCTACCGTGTGAAGCCAAATGGTCAGATGAGTGCTATTATTCACGACACTAATGATCTTTTTGGTTTTGATGCTCCGGGGGCATTAAAGACTGTAGTAGCAACCCCACCAATCACTAAGAGCCTAATCAATATGAAGCAACCTGCCGCTGTGGTTGACATGCCTGACGCTTCTGAAGCAGTGCAGGAGATTGCTGAAGAACTCAGGACTCCTGTGAACCCCACAGCAAGGGACTATGCTGATGTCGGTGCTAACATTGGAGCCACTACAGCGGCTATAGGCGGATTACTCGTTGATGATCCCACGACTGAAGAAGACCCACTAGCCCCAACCATTGAATAAAAAGAAGCCCTCCTAAGAGGGCCAAAGAGTCATGCCCAACCCCTACTCAAAAATGTCGTAGATATCCCCTATCATAATTTTACATAAGGGGATATTGATTACAAAACCGTCAAAGAAGTACACATTGGCATCTTCAATGTCTTCTCCGTCCTTCCAACCTAACACAGGTTGACTCTGGACTGTCTCTGCAGACAGCCCGAATACATTGTGAAATCTAGCGGTTACCACGACTATAAATCTCCTTAGCTTTGTACATATGACGTGCATTTCCTGTATACTTGGATGCACTGCCGCTTTTCATGTACGCTTGATTTATTGCACCGTCTGCTGACACGTCTTTAAAATTTCCAATAAAACGATCTTCACAGAAGACTTCATAGATTCTAAACATTACCACCCCCAAGTTCCTGTCATGCCCTGTGCATTGTAATCCGTCACGCGCTTCTCAAAGAAGTTACTAATACTAGACCCACCAATCAACTCTTCCATCCACGGGAGAGGATTGTCCTTAACTTTCCAGTTTGACTTGAGACCCAATTGGATAAGCCTTCTGTCTGCAAGGTAACGTATATACTGCTTAACTTCTCCCGCACTGAGTCCTTCCAAAGCTCCCATCTCATATGCAAGGTCAATAACCTTGTCTTCCAGTTTGACAGCTTGTCTAAACATTTCGTATATATCTTTCTTAAAGTCATCGTTCACGATCCTTGGATGCTCTTCACAAAATTCCCTAAATAGTTTCGCCATACCCTCTGCGTGTTGACTTTCGTCCCGGACTGACCACTCCACAACCGTACACATTCCCGGCATCTTGCCGAATCTTTGGTAGTTGAGTAACATGGCGAATGCACTGAACAATGACATCCCTTCATTAAGTACAGATCGTGCAATAGCCAGACCTGTTCCTGACAAGGAATGTACATCTATGTCCCCCATAAATTCTACTTTGTCTGCCATCTGTTGATATTCTAAAAATGCGGTGAACTCTTCCTCAGGCAACCCTAAGGTGTCATTCAAGAGCGCGTAGGCTCTTTGGTGGATGAACTCTCGACTTGCAAAGGCTGTGAGCATAGCCCTGATTTCATTGTTCTTAAACTTGGGTATATAATATTCCAAGTAGTTTGTTCCAACCGCAACGTCTGTTTGCGTAAAAAGCCGCAAGATCTGGGTGATATGGTGCTTTTCTTGCTCCGATAGTTTTCCCGACTTCCAATGATTAACATCGGTCTGTAAATCCAGTTCATCTTCAATCCAGTGTATCCTTTCGTGCTCCGTAGCGTAAGTAACTGCCCACGGATACTTAAACGGTTTATAGGTCGTATTTAATTCCAGTAAGCTCATTCAGTTGTTTCTCCAATGATTCGTTTCTTTCTATTAGTTCTTTGATAACTGCGTCACAATCATTCAGTAAGTTTTTGTTAAAGGGATCAATGTCCTTAATAATTCTCAATCTCTCAAGTATTTGTTTAGTGTCCATCCTCCCTCCTTTGTGTATTCGATGTATGTGCAGTTCTCACACCAATCTCCACAGTTCATATATCCATCTACTATTTTAGGCGAATGTGTGTGTCCTGTCAAGACACTATAGTAACCTTTAGTCTTAGCCCACTTGGTAATGACCTTCTGTGTGCCAAAAAGTTTATACATTCTATCAGTCAAGCTACCCCCATCAGATAAATGTGCGAACAAGTTAATTATTTGCCTAGGTATCTTCATAGTTAAATCAAAGCGATCACCGTGGCACACATAGACATTTTCAAAGACATAGCTATCGACAATCTCTACATTCCCTAGCTTCATGTCTTCCTTCAGGAACGGTCTAACAAACTCATCATGATTACCNGGTANGTAGATNACTTTNCATCGCTCAGAGAGCTTTAGAATGCTTCTCAGAACCTCTGTGTGACTTTTAGGCCAGTAGTGTTTCCTACGTAATGCCCAACCATCGATGATATCCCCCACAAGGAACAGATAGTCACACTTTAGGGTGCTTAGGAACTCAAGCAATGCTTTAGCTTTACACTGTTTAGTTCCTAAATGAACGTCACTGATAAAGACAGCCTTTAACCCTGACACGACACACATACCTCTTCATCTACAAAGTCTTTAAGTGCTTTCCTGCCAACTTTAGTCCCAACCTTCTCAGCAGTAACCCCCGCTGTAGTACGGAGATAGTATAGCCCCTTGAGACCCTCCCGCCACGCTTGAAGGTGTACTTGGTTGACGAAAGCCTTGTCAGTCCCAGACGGGAAGAATACGTTGACGCTTTGGCCTTGGCAGATAAACTCCTGTCGCTTGGCGGCATGTTCAACAACCCACGTCTGATCCAATTCAAACGCCGTCTTAAACGTGTCTTTTTCTCCACCGCTAAGGAACTCCAAATGCTGAACAGAGCCTTCACTTTCAATGATTGATGCCCATACTTTCTTGGTGTTCTTACCATAAGATTCTAAGACCTCCTCCAGATACGGATTGCGTACAGTATGGCTACCGGCACGAGTACGATGCACATAGCAATTAGATATACGGGGTTCAATACTAGCAGAGCACCCACATAGGATACTACTATTAGCGTTAGGAGCAATAGCCAACAGATGCATATTTCTAACACCAGTACCCACTCCATCAGGACATTCACCACGTTCCACAGCGAGTTGATAGGTAGCTTCAAGAGATTGGGCTTTGATGTCTTTGAAGATTGCATAGTTCTCACTTGCGGCTTGCCATGATTCCCAAGCTATACCTTTGCTTTGGAGGTATCCGTGGAATCCCATTGCCCCAAGGCCGACTGAACGCTCTCTGTAAGCTGAGTAGACAGCTTTTCCAAGTTCTTCTGGTGCGTTGTCAATAAAGTATTGCAAGACGTTATCCAAGAATCGGATAAGGTCTCCAACCATTCCTGTTGTTTTCCAGTCATCATATCTTTCGAGGTTGACTGAGGAGAGGCAACAGACTGCTGTGCGTTCTTCACTTGTTGCGAGATGGATTTCATTGCAGAGATTGCTACCGTTAATTGTGAGTCCAAGTTTTCTTTGAGCTTCCGGTAAGTGCCTTCTGGCTGTGTCGATAAAGTTAATATAAGGACTGCCAGTTCTGAACCTAGCTTCAAGGATTCGTTGCCACAGTTCACGAGCTTTGACTGTATTTCTTGCAATTCCTGTATTTGGGTCTCTAAGTTGCCACTCTGTATCATTTATTACACTCTCCATAAAATCATCAGTCACATTGACTGCGTTGAACAAATTAAAACACTTGCGATTAATATCACCGCCAGTGGGTACTTTAAAGGAGATAAACTCCTCAATATCAGGATGACTTACATCTAGGTAAGCCGCATAGCTTCCCTTCCGTGTCTTCCCTTGTTTGTAGGCAGTCATCTGACTGTCCACTACTTTCATGAATGGTATTGGGCCGGGAGCTTTGTCTGACACGCCTCGCACGTCTGACCAGTGCCCTCCTACGCCTCCACCTTTGACGGAAAGCCACGCTACTTCACCGTTATGGTCAATAAGGCTATCAAGATTGTCCCCCACGTAAGTAAGGAAACAAGAAATAGGAAGGCCACGGTTGCCTCCGTCTCCGTCAGGTGCGTTCGATAAGACAGGCGACGCAAACATAAACCAACCTTTTGAAGCGTAATCGTAAATCCTTTGTCCAAGATCGAGATCACCGCCACAATAGGCCACACTAGCACGAGCAAAAGCCTCCTGAGGGGAACTCTCATGGTCGAGCATATAGTAGTCACGCATGAGCGTATTTGCTTGTTCACTAAGTCTAGTATCTCTTTCATAGTCTATCGTTATCCCCAGGTAGTTTGTCATTGATTTTTTGTACCTCATAAAGTAATTGGGCGAACCTACTATTTTACCACATTTCTATCAGTTTGTCTAGGTAATGTTTTGCTTTTTGCAGGTCTAATCTACCACCCTTCTCTTGAAACCTTGCCATGTACTTGATAACATTCCCTAAAATAAATCCTTTGAACTGCTCTTCTGTCATCCAACATTCCATAGCATCCCAAGGCTGTATCTTTTTGTCTGTGTAATGTGATCCACCACATTGATGATTCCTAGCCATCTCATGTAAATCGCTCAAATCGTCAAACCTCCTACTCATCTTCCAAGTCCTCAATGAAGTAATCGAGCTTCTCTTCAATCTTATCGTTGAACCTGTCAACCAGTTCCTCAGAGGTGATCTCAAGCACCTCTAAGACACTGATCTCGTCCTGCTGTTTTAAGCGGTCACACACGTCGGCNAAGGTTAGCATACTTTCGCTTCCTTAAGAAGTTCAGTAACGGTCTCGACAGTGTAATACCTAAAACCGTTTTTGTCAGCCCATTCAGCCATTGTGAATCTAGTACCATCTTTCCTTCTCCTTGCTCGTGGCATAGGTGTGTCTGGGTGATAAAACACAAACACAAGTTCTTCTTCAGCCCAAAGACTACTGCGGATGTCGATATACTTACGAGCTTCCTCAGAGTCCCTGAAGCGTCCTTTAGCTTCTATTAAGTACGTACCTACTATAAAATCTGGTTCGTACTCTTTTTCCTGTACGTAAGACCGTGACGTAGTATGGTAGTCACAGTCCTTTAGAACACCTACGTGCAGTTCGTACTCAAACCAACTGTCGTAGCCCTTAGGAGGTCTCCCCTTAGACTTTGCCATGAGGAGTCTCCAGATTGATTTCTTGAACTTTAGGCTCGTTCTTAACATCGGTTAAAAACCTTATACCAGTAGAATAAAGAAATCCTCTTAAGGATGGGTAGCAGTGGAGCTTGTAGCCGCAATACGAGCAACCCGTAGTGAGCTTTTTGTTTCCAGATTTCCCATCGTCCACGGGCTCGTAACACAAACCCGGTGGCTCCGGTAGCTCCACTAGCTTTTTTACATGACGCACTCGCTCTGCGATGTCATAACTGATGACAGAGTGTACGGGAGCTTGGGTATCCTCCTCGTCATACTCAAGGTAACACAGGTGTCCATTCTGTTTGTCAATGGCAACCCATCCGTACTTTGTATCCCCCTCAGAGTGGGCGTAGGCTTTTAACTGAGCCACATACCCAAACGGATCATCAAAGGCCAACGTAGCGTCCTTGAACTTCTTGAAGCCGTAGGTTGACGTAGACTTGATNTCAACCAANCGACCGTCNATNCNGGCATCCATAGANCCCCTNACACCCTCGACTTCACAGGCTTTCTGNTCGTCCTCTACGGTGTGNCCTGACATNCTAGTAAGGAACAGTACAAACTCCTCAAGCATGTGCCCATACATGAACTTGATGTAGTTATGTGGCTTGAGCTTCTCCTGAGTGTACTTATTAGCAGAGTACCATAGTTGCCTGTCGTTCTTGCCAATGGAACTCAGGCGTAGCTTACGGCCATCACTGAACCCACCCGGTTTGAACTCTTTCTTCATGAGGTCTTTCATGGCCTCGCCAAAGCGATCAATCTCAGCGTCCACATCTACACCCTTAGGTGTATTACGGTTCTGCATGAGTTCATAGATATCGTCTATGAGCGTAGTGATTTGTTTATCCATGATCCATCTCTATTAAACACTCGTCAATCAAATTATGCCCAAGCATATTTGCCGCAACATCTATCTTCTTCAATTGAAACTGAAGGCGACGCTCTTGCATACGCACGAACTCCATTAGTTGTTGTACATCTTCAGTGCCAATAGTTAGCTCTGATAAACGCTCTTCAAAGTCTTCTACATTGTAAATCGGTTGGGACATTTGTTTCTCCTTACTATCCTATTAGTATAACACACTAATGCGTCTGTGCCCAGTTATTTCCAACTTTATATTCTCCATCCAACGGACAGTTCATTTCAAAGGCAATCCCTGCGGCCTTGATTGACTCAACCATCAGGTATCCCACCTTATCAGCATGGTCAGCCCTGGCTTCTATCTGGTATTCATCGTGGATAGACCCAAGGAGCTTGTAGTCAAGATTCCACTTTGGAGCATACTGCGAGAAGATAGCCAGAGCCTTCTTCATAACCACTGCACCCGCTGACTGAAGCAAAGTATTCAAGGCAGAATGTTCACTTCTGATGTGAAGGCATCGTCCATCCAGTCCTCTGAGGTAACCTCTTTGGGCGGCAATGGAGACTCTTTCTCTAAGTTCTGCAAGTGCGGGAGTATTGTCGAGAAAGCGTTGTCTAAGTTTCGCTCCAAGTCTCTGACCTCCATCCACAATAGAACCGATTTTAGCGTCTCCTGCTCCGTANAGGAATGCGTATATAAATGTNTTTGCTTGAGCGCGTGTAGACAGCCCTGCATTGATTTGATTTGCTGTATGAACATCTCCGTTGAGGATTTCATTCGTATACTCCTTATCGTTCATGTAGTGGGCAAGCATCCGTAGCTCAAGGCCTGACGCATCCACACCGACTAACTTACGTCCCTCCGGGACAATCCACAGAGCACGACACTCTGTCCCATACGGAACCCCTACGGCAGGTACTTGAGCCATGTTAGGGCTACTGTGCGTCATACGTCCTGTGACTGCCCCAATGGCGTTGACCTGTCCATGCACTCGACCGTCATCCTCGACTGCATCAAGCCACGATTGGACTTGTGCGATCCGTTTCTGAACCATGAGGTACTCCGCGATAAGCTGTGCCTCAGGTATGTCAGTAACAGTTTCCAATGTCTTTTCGTCAACAATAGCTTGACCATTCTCCGTAAACTTCTCAGGCTTCCATCCGAAACGCCGAAGATACCTCCCGATCTGCTGTCGTGATCCTAGGTTAAACTCAGGCCAATCCAGACGGCTAAAAGCACCGCCGACATTATCCCAAGAATCTCCAAGGAACTTAAGCCCGACAGAAGATAGCTCACCATTCTTTTTGTACTTTGGCTGTACCTCTTTAACAAATGTAGGTAGCGGCTTAAACTTTTCATGTACTTTATCCTCAAGTTCATTCTGTTTCTCCTTTAGTCCTGCAACGAGGTCGAACGCTTGTCGTTGGTCGAGGAGCCATCCGTTAGACATTTGCTTATGGATCTCACACTGTACTCTGTGCTCCAGATCAAGACTTGTATCTCCAAACGGTTCAAGTGCTTTCTCAAGAAAGGCAAGCGTCTGCTCAGTAACTCTAACGTCTTGCTTGCAATACTCAAGCATCTCAGGCGTAAGCGCAGTCCAGTCACAATAGTCTCCTTTAGCAAACTTCAGTCGTTCACCCCAAGCGGCAAGCGAATGCCCACCCTCCAGACTTGGGTTATACAAACGTGACAGCACCAGTGTATCTGTAACGTCACCTTGGATCTGTACCCCCAGGATTCTCTCGACCGCAGGAATATCGTAGTNGATAATGTTATGGCCTACGTGTTCAGTCACGTCAGCAAACAACTCCTCTACCATCTCCTTTGTCGGCATCTCAAGCGTATACATCTTATCGTCCTTGATGGCACACAAGCACCATATGACGTTAGGCTTGAGGCCATCGGTTTCAATGTCCCAGATACAGCGCATTAAAACTCCTCTACGTTATTTGCTTCATTGATCTCAGGAGCAACCCCACGCTCCACTCGACCCGTCAGAGCATTATAATAAAGCCACCCGGCACTGCCTGTGATCCCCGTGCGTCTGCACTTGACCACCTGCACCNGTGTGCTGTTTCGTGCGTACTCGTCCTCTGCCATCTTGTCACGACTGAGCAGGATCGTATTGAAGGCAATCTGGTTGATTGATCCTGAGCCCTTCAGGTCGTACTCGTTGACGTTGTGAGGATTCGTCAGGCTAGGCTTACGCATGTGACTGACGATAATCACGGACACATCGGTCTCCTTGACGAGCTTGAGAAGTCGATCCATGAAGTCATCAATGGTCTTGTTCTCGTTACTCGTCACAGCGGCTTGTAACGGATCAATAATAATCACGTCACAACCGCTACCTTTGACCATCGCCCGGAGTTTAAGGAACAACTCGTCCGTATCCACAGCACCGTTGTGATCCAACANNAGTATCCGACCGTCNGTGATGATCTCAGAACGNAACTTGTCAAAGTCGATGTTNTTNCGATCCTCAAGCGACAGNTTGTGTCCTGTGTGNATCGTCAACAGGTTCTCTACGGCTTCNCCATTNGATGCCTCCAGAAACGCACAGCCAATCGTCTTGGTTGTNTTCTTCCAGAAGTGATACGCAATCTCGTTGACCATAGTGGTCTTACCNACAGAAGTTAATGCACCNANCACGGTGATCTCTCCTGCGGCAATNCCACCATTCANCATCGANTTNAGCATACCAAAGCTCTCAGGNAACGGAATGATCTCCTCNGTNCCNCGCTTGATAAAGTCNCCCCAAGCGTCCTCNAAGGTTATCACCCCGGTCATGCGGTAGGTCTTAGCCTCCCACCACTGAGCAGTGAACGCCCTGACCTTATTGTTCATAAGNTAGTCTGAAGCGTCCTTAAAGTCCGTCAGAGAGACGATCTTTGCTTTGTTGGGGGANAGTACCTGAGCACACTTCTCAGCCGCCTCACGGCCCGCAGAATCGCTGTCAAAGCAAATGACCACATTCTCAAAGCCCTCAAGCCACTCTAGGTTCTGCTTGAAGTCCTTGACTGCTCCTGCCGCACCTTTGGACACAGAGACAACCGGGTAACGCCCAAGCATCTCATAGGCCGCCAGTGCGTCCAGTTCGCCCTCCACGACGGTCACATAGCGACCGCCTGTGTTGAACAATTGCTGACCGAACATCGTGTTGGTCTTTAGATCACCTTGGGAACGGAAGGTCTTAGTAGAGACCTCCCGAACCTTACACCCGACTAATGTACCCTGTCCGTTGTAGTAGGGGTAATATTGCGAGTGTTCGTCAGAATGTACGTTGAACTTCCGCGCAGTTGCTTCCGATATCTTTCGATCTGGAATCGCTTGAGTGGTTCCATACATTTCCACTGGCTTAGTGTACGACACAACGTTACTAGCGGTCTCCACAGATGTAGCCTCCTTAAAATAGGTTTGACACTTAAAACAGTATCCATGTCCGTCCGTGTAGACTGCGAGAGCATCACTGCTCCCGCACTTCTCACAGGACTCGTGGCGAACAAACGAGTCATTAGAACTCTCCATCATCATCCAATTCAACCTCGCCCTTCTCTACGACACGCACAGCCTGAAGATACACTGATGTACCGTGGACAGGATGTTCGTTTCCAAGGTTGTACTTGATCCGCACCTTGTCACCGTAGCGCACAGACGACTTACTGACAGGCTCACCGTCGTTGTCGATCACTTGGAACTCGTCGAACTTGGTAGCAAACTTGCGTTGTGCTTGGTTCTTGTACATCTTGATCTTGACACCTTCCTTTTCTAGCTTCTCAGCCTCAGAATCGTCAAGCGACAAGACAAGCGAATACTTGCCAGTTGATTGGCCATTGTAGACCTCATGCTCTGCTAGGTTAGCAAAAGCGACGACACCATTAATTACAGACATTATCAGACCTCCTTAGGTTCTGGTGTTGCTAGGCGGATATTTTGTAAGACCGCACCTAGTTCTAAAAGACGCTTGCCTGACATTTCAGACAGTAAAGCGTCCCACTGTGGCTCAGGATCTTCGATCTGGTCAAAGACTCTGTTCCGTAATTCTAATATTATAATCGCTGTTGAGATATCATTCAACATATTTTTTTAACCTCATTCAAAAACTCTCTATACTCTATAGTATACATTAGTTTCTTCTTTACGTTAATCTTTTTTATATTACTCCTCAGGTTCTTCCGTAGAACTTTGGAATTCTTTAGTAACATTATAATCTCCTTTGAGTTCTGAGTCAAACACTGCTTGACGTGTTGCTGTTAGACACTCCAAGCACAGATCAAAGTACCCATCGCTCTGGGTGTCCTTAAGTGTTGCCTCATAGTCAGACAACTCGACATTACACGCTCTACACCTCATTTTTTTTACCTATACCATAATATATGCTTTCAATCAAACAGACTGTCAAAACAGCCACCAAGGCAGTTCCTAAGATTGTCAAAACTACAACTAATTCTGATGTGTTTTTGTCCTGTTGTATTTCTGTCATTTGTGAAGTATCCACCCTATCAGACCACCCGTGACCATTGCAATCGCTCCGGCAAACAAAAGTATGAGTGCAAAGTCCTCAAACGTTATCGCTTCCATCGTTTTATGGCCTCCTCTAGCCTACGGTCATGTAAAGACCCTCTAGGGCCTCTTATAAGCTCCTGTGAGCGACGTTCGTAATATTCTGATAGGGAGGTATTACCTTCCCAATAGTGCTCCTCAGAGAGGAATTGACACCAGAGACCCGCACAGGCAGTCGTAAGACCACCTGTGAGAATATCACGCTCTACTGGTGGTACTTTGTTCACCTCGTGACCCTCCAGTTTCCAAAGTGTACCTCCACCTCTGCCGTGGTCTCAATCCAGACTTTCGCCCCGCAATCTAGAGGCTTGTCCGGGCTGTAGACTAGCTCTGAGTCGCCCTTGATGACGACACGCTCGCCCTTGAGGTTCTCTTTGTAGGTCTTAACCGTAAAGACCGGCAAGTCCTCACCCTTTGCATTAGCACGTATGTTGTGCTGATTAACATGTATGCGTTTAATCATTGTATTGCTCCTGTTCATAGCGAGCCTCGCCCTGTGCTTCGGCTCTCTGTTGGGCTTGGTATTCGTCCCAAGCCTCGTCGGCTGTTGACCCTGTGATCGTCTCATAGACATCCAACCATGTTGCGTCGGTCTGCTTCTGTTGAGTGATAGCGAATATCACTTCCTCAATGACCCACTGAATCTGTGGGTCATAGTGTTCATCATGATAAGTCGTTGTTGACATGTCCATCCTCCATTGCTTCGACATCGAACCCTTCAGCCTTGAGTGCGGTTAAGACTTCCAATGGAACCATATAGACCCCATCATAGTCGTACAAAGTGCCGTCAGGATCAAACCACAGACCACCGCCTAGCTCGTCGCCTAGTTCGTTGTCCTCAAACCAACCACGCAGGCGGTCGTCATGTATACCAATCTCAAATCGTTCTGTGTGTATTGTTTTCATTCCTAGTACCTCGTCTCGCAGTAGTCGACCGTCATCGCTTGATAGCCATAGTTTGCAATGTCACAGCCGTTAACATAGGTGCGGTCTTTCTTCGTCGCTACTGGCACACCAAGAGCTCTCAGGCGTGACTTAGTGGTGACAGTCGGCCAGTCGTACAGTGTATCGATGCGAACAGACACATCACCTCGTGGGTTGACTGTCGCAATGTGGTGACCGTGCAGATACACCATAGCATTACCCTCGTCGCTGATGCTGACCATCGTGTTAGCGTTAGACCAGTTCTGTTGACGGCTAATCGCTACGTTCATTTCTTTCTCGATCTTTCTCATGATATATGCCTCCTTAGGCGTTGATTGAGGGGCCACAATAGCGGCCCCAATTGATGTTGTCAAGCTCCGTAGAGCACCCGACCGGCAACCCATTGGATCACGTCGCGCATCGAGCCTTGGTGAGCCGGTGATAAACCCTCCGGTCTCTCATTGTCAACGACAACCCACTCGCCCTTGTGGCGTGTGAATTCAAAGCGAACCCGATCATCGTAGTGGTACTGATGGACTCCAAGCCGATCCACGTAGAAATCAGTGAACCGTGGGGTTTCGTCGATAGTCTCGAATGTTGTCCATGTAGTCATAATGTGTGCTCCTGTGTGTTCAATAGGGGCGACAATACGCCCCCTTTCAGTTTATGTCAAGCGTGTGGATATAACGGCTTGGGTAATTGCTTCTCAACTATCACAAAGTCCGATAGCAATCCCATACCACGCAGAGCCTTCTCACGCTCCTCTACGTGCTCTCTGTCATAACTAACCATCAGTAACACCATCGGGTTTTGATGCCATTGAGTACTGCCGTAGGCTTGTGCATATAGTTGATACTCTTTGGTTGTGTCTAATGTGTTCATATGTGTTCCCCTTTGTTTCCATAGTATATGCAGACCCCGTGCCAACTTTAGAAACTCCTTTGTATTCAATAGCTTACTAATTACCATTAGACCATAGTCTAGTTACTATCGGTAACACTTGTACCCTTTGGTAACACTTATGTGTTACTTAAGGTATCTATAACACCTCCGCCCTATGCAGACCACATGTAGCCTGAGGGTGTCTTAAGGGTCCTACTCAGGCACACACATGCACCACTTTGGTGCACATAAGCACACCTTGCACCACTTTAGTGCACCCTTGTGCACCCTTATGGTGCATATGGATAACCTGTGGGTATCCTGTGGGTATCCTGTGGATAACTTATGCACAGCTTTGGTGCATCCTGTGGATAACTTGTGTTTTTCCTGTGGGTATCCTGTGGGTAACCCCGGGGGAGGGCTATTGGTCTATTAATATTTTAATGTACCTGCTCAGGTTTGCTAAGGAGCTACTTTGGAAACCCTCAGGAAACCCCTAAGAAACCCTAAAAAACTCTAAAAAACATAAAATACTCAATTATATGATTAATATAACAAAAAAATATAACAAAAGTGACTCCAAAGGGTTGACAAAAAGGGAAACTTGGGGCATCCTAAGAATATCTTAAGTATATCTCTTGACTTTTGGTTATTTTTATGGTATAATATAGTTATATATTAAGAAATATTAAGTTAGTTCGTTAAGTATTAATCATTAATTACTAACTAAAGATACTTAAGTACCCTTAAGTACCGTCTTAAAGGAAAATACTTATGTCGTACAAACATAAAGACACTTTAGGCCCAAACGGGAAAAAGATTGGTCGTCCTAGAAAACAAGATGTCGCATTAAAGGCTAAACCGGGTAAGGTTGGTCGCCCAAAAGGTGACGCGACAATCATCAATGAATACAAAGCACGTATGTTGGCTTCTCCAAAGTCAAAAAAGGTGTTAGATAGTATTCTTGATGCGGCACTCAACGACGACCATAAGAACCAAGCGGCGGCTTGGAAGCTCCTAATGGATCGTATGTTACCCATTAGTTACTTTGAAAAAGACAAAGAACATGGTGGTCGCCCTTCAGTCTCCATTACGATCTCAGGAATCGGAGAGGCAAAAATTGATGACAACCAAGATGATATTATTGATGCGGAGGTGATTGATGTCGATCCAGAGAGATGATTTAATTGAAATCGTAAAAGAAGACCTCATTCGCCATGAAGGATATGTTGCAGAAATCTACCTGTGTTCAGAAGGGTATCCTACGTTTGGTATAGGCCATATGGTCACTGAAGAAGACATGGAACATACATGGCCTGTTGGAACTCCAGTAACCGACGAACGTATCTTAGAAGTATTTAGAAAAGATTGTGAAATTGCTTACACTGATGCCTGTACTCTTGTCTTAAACTTTGCAGGACAAGCCCCAGATGCCCAAAGGGTTCTTGTGAACATGGCATTTAANCTTGGNCGNAATCGTCTTAGCAAGTTTAAAAACATGCTNAAGTACGTTAATGAAGGNAACTACCNAATGGCCGCNAATGANATGATTAACAGTAAGTGGTACGGTCAGGTAGGTCGTCGTAGCGCAGAGCTTGTCGATATGATGAAGGATGCTAAACGATCTTTCCCGGAAGGTGCTGATTGAGTACAGAACTCAACGTAGAGCTTCTTCCGTGGCAACAGGATGTCTTTGGTGACCCTAGCCGATTCAAGGTTGTTGCCGCAGGTCGTCGTACTGGTAAGTCCCGTCTAGCGGCGTGGTTGCTTATCATCAACGCTTTACAGACTGAACGTGGTCATGTCTTCTACGTAGCCCCTACCCAAGGGCAAGCAAGAGACATCATGTGGAACACCTTGATGGAGTTGGGTAATCCTGTCATCACAGGCAGTCACATTAACAACCTAACGATCAAACTGGTCAACGGTGCAACCATTAGTCTCAAAGGTGCTGACCGTCCAGAAACAATGCGTGGTGTATCCCTTAAGTTCCTCGTAATGGACGAATATGCGGATATGAAGCCCTCAGTATGGGAAACCATCTTGCGTCCTGCCTTGGCCGACCAGAAGGGCCATGCGTTATTCATAGGGACACCTATGGGACGTAACCACTTTTATGAGTTGTTTCAATATGCGGAAATGTCAGGCGATGAGACTTATAAGGCGTGGCATTTTACGTCTTATGACAATCCACTACTCGACCCAGACGAAATTGATGTCGCAAAGAAGTCAATGTCATCCTACGCCTTCCGACAGGAATTTATGGCTTCTTTTGAAGCATTGGGTTCTGAGATCTTCAAAGAAGATTGGGTTAAGTTTTCTTCTGATGAACCTGACGTTGGCGATTATTACATTGCAGTTGACCTTGCGGGTTTTGCTGATGTGCAAAGCGCAACGAAGTCTAAGAACAAGAAACTCGACCAAACGGCGATTGCTGTAGTTAAGGCAAATGAGGACGGATGGTGGGTAGCGGATATTGTACATGGACGATGGGATATCAAAAAGACCGCAAGGAAGATTTTCGAGGCTGTCAATGCCTATCAACCTGTAGCGGTTGGTATCGAAAAAGGAGCCTTAAAGAATGCGGTACTGCCGTACCTTACGGATCTGATGAAGTCCCAACAGCGTTTTTTCAGAGTCGAAGAGTTGACTCATGGGAACAAAAAGAAAACTGATCGTGTTGTCTGGGCGTTACAAGGACGTTTTGAGCACGGACAGATTACACTGAATGAGGGCGATTGGAATCCACAGTTTCTTGATGAACTCTTTCAGTTTCCTAATGCCTTAGTGCATGATGATTTGGTTGACGCATTAGCCTACATCGACCAACTAGCAAAGGTGTCGTACTACTACGATTACGAAGAAGACGATTTTGAAATCTTAGACCCTGTAGCAGGTTATTAACATGGAATATGAAAACCAAACGATTGATCCAACGTCCCTTGAATCTTGGGTAATGAACAAATGCGATCAGTGGCGAGATCATTACGAAGGAAACTACAAAGAAAAGTTCGATGAATACTATCGACTCTGGAGGGGCCAATGGGCCGCTGAAGACTCCATGAGAAACTCAGAGCGTTCTCGTATTATTTCTCCTGCCCTTCAGCAAGCCGTAGAGTCAGCCGTAGCAGAGGTTGAAGAAGCAACCTTTGGACGTGGAAAGTGGTTTGACATTCAAGACGATGTTCAAGACCGTCAATCAGCGGATATTATGGTTCTTAGGAACACTCTGGACGAAGACTTTAAGTTTGTCTCTGCGCGTAAAGCAATTGCTGAGTGTATTATTAATGCCGCTGTATTTGGCACAGGCATGGCTGAAATTGTTGCTGATGAAGAAATTCAAATGACTCCCGCATCGCAACCAATTATGGAAGGAGCCATGCAAGCTATCGGTGTTATGGAGCGTACCCGAACGGTATTCAAATTACGTCCGGTAATGCCGCAGAACTTCCTAATTGACCCTGTAGCTACAAACATTCAAGAAGCCCTAGGTGTTGCTATTGACGAGTATGTGCCGCTTCATCAGATCCACATGGCACAAGAAGCCGGTATCTATCGTAAAGACGCAGAGGTTACCGAAGCCGCTATTGATGTTGACCTTGAGCCTACTCAAGACCTAACGCTTTACACAGACGACAAAGTACGTCTAACAAAATACTATGGTCTTGTCCCTAGCGAGTTGTTTAATGAAAACGCAGACGAAGGCGAAGAGAAAGAAAAAGAATCAGAATATGTAGAAGCCATTATTGTTATTGCTAACGGTGGCATTCTACTCAAAGCTGAGACCAACCCGTACATGATGAAGGATCGTCCTGTAGTAGCTTTCCCTTGGGATGTCGTACCGGGCAAATTCTGGGGACGTGGTATCTGTGAGAAAGGATACAATGCACAGAAAGCCCTTGACACTGAATTGAGAGCACGAATTGACGCACTTGCGCTTACTGTACATCCTATGCTTGCTGTTGATGCTTCACGCCTTCCTCGCGGAAGCAAGTTGGAAGTTAGACCCGGCAAGGCCATCCTTACGAACGGCAATCCCGCAGAAGTTTTACAGCCGTTTAGATTCGGAAATCTGGACGCAAATACATTTAACCAAGCGGCCAGTCTCCAACAAATGGTTCAAATGGCAACTGGGGCTATTGATGCGGCAGGTATACCGGGAAGTATCAATGGGGATGCCACAGCCGCAGGTATCTCAATGTCACTGGGAGCCATCATCAAGCGTCACAAGCGTACATTGATTAACTTCCAAGAAGCATTCTTGATTCCATTAGTACAAAAGGTTGCCTATCGGTACATGCAGTTTGATCCAGATCGTTACCCTGCACAGGACTTTAAGTTTGTCGCTAGTAGTTCTCTTGGTATTATTGCTCGTGAGTATGAAGTTACACAGCTTGTTCAGTTGCTACAGACAATGGGTCAGGATTCACCAATGTATCCATTGCTCATTCAGGCAATCGTTGACAACATGAACTTAAGCAACCGTGAGGAAATCATTGCAAGCCTACAGCAAGCTATGCAACCAAATCCTGAAGCACAACAAGCGCAAGCACAAGCAATGCAAATGGAAATGGCGCAAAAACAAGCTACTGTTGAAAATATTCAAGCTCAGACTGCTGAAGTTGTCTCACGAATTCAACAGAATCAAGTTGAAACTGAGTTGCTTCCTGTGGATAGTGAAACCAAACGCTANGCCGCTGTTATGAAAGGTATGGGAACNGACCCAACGACTGAAGAATTTAATCAACGTGCTAAGATTGCCGAACTGGTACTCAAAGAACGTGAGATTGAAACTAAAGAAGATATTGTAGAAATGCAAATGAGAGGCCAAAATGGTAACGAAACAAGAACTGGATAACATTCTCACACAAGTGAATGCCATTCTTAAGCAATATGACGAACGTCTTAAGACTTTAGAAGAGCAATCAAATAAACCTAGAACAACACAAAAAAAGGCTCGATTAGCACAAGCCTCTTGACAAGTCAAGTATTTTATGGTATAATATAAGTGTATGAATAATACAGGAGAAACTCTAATGAGTCCTGATGACGAATCGTATTATGAAAATTATTTAGATTTGTTTTTACACGATGGGTGGAAACAATTTGTTGAAGAGTCTCAACAGTTAGTAGACTCATACAATATTGAAGAAATTAAAAACGAACAAGATTTATTTTTTGTTAAAGGTCAGCTTAACATTTTAACGAATGTTACGCGATTTGAAACAGCAATAAGAAATGCAATTGACATGGAGTCTGAGAATGATTAGACGACATGATTTCAAATGCATTCAATGTAACCACATAGAAGAGCAATGGGTAGATTCAAATGATCTATTCGCAACTTGCCTTGAATGTGGTGACACCGCACAGCGGATAATCTCAAGTGTATCTTCACATTTCAAAGGCACAGGCTGGCCTGATGCTGATGATGCGTGGGCTAGAGATCACGAAAGAGCCGCTAAAAGAACAAATCCATAATGCTACGGCANGGAGTTTAACAATATGGCACAGTTAATTGATACGAAACCCGAAGACCAACAAGAAACCGAAGAGTTTGCTACTTTAGACGAACAAGAGGAAATCCAAGAGGAAGCCGTTGAGCCAACCCTTGAGGAACCTGAGGAAGCCGAAGAAGACGACATACCTGATAAGTATCGTGGAAAGGATATCAAAGATATCGTTCAGATGCATCAGGAAGCTGAAAAACTTCTAGGCAGACAAAGTTCAGAAGTCGGTGAACTACGGAAGATTGTTGATGACTTTGTTAAGTCTCAGATTCAATCGGCCTCAAGCCCACAACAAGAAACTGACGAAGAAATAGACTTTTTCTCAGACCCAGAGAAAGCTATTGCCAAAGCCATTGAAAAACACCCGTCACTTAAGGCGGCAGAACAAACCTCAAAGGCAATGATGCAACAGCAGACTCTAGCTCAACTGCAGAACACTCACCCGGACTTTCTTGAAATTATTCAAGACACAGGTTTCCAAGAGTGGGTACAAGGCTCCAAAGTGCGTCTTGAGTTATACCAACGTGCAGATCAACAGTTTGACTTTGACAGTGCTAATGAACTAATCTCGACGTGGAAAGAACGTCAGAATATGGTTTCAGAGACTGCCAAGGTTCAAAAGGAAGATCGTAAGCGTCAACTCAAAGCGGCATCTACAGGGTCTGCCTCAGGTTCTACTGAAGCACCAAGTCGTAAAATCTATCGTCGTGCTGATATTATTAAACTTATGCAAACTGACCCAAAGCGTTACACACAGCTACAGCCAGAGATTATGGCGGCTTACGCAGAGGGTCGTGTCAAATAGCGTTAAGGAGCTAAATCATGGCACTTGGTACTAACCACGTCACCAATACTACGGCGGCTACTTTTATCCCCGAAATTTGGTCTGACGAAATCATAGCGGCATACGAGAAGTCTCTCGTTCTTGCCAATCTTGTAAACCGTATGCCAATGACAGGCAAGAAGGGTGATGTTCTTCACATTCCGAAGCCTACTCGTGGCGATGCATCTGCTAAAGCGGCTTCAACTCAGGTCACACTAATCGCGGCTACTGAGTCAGAAGTTCAGGTTGCAATTGACAAGCATTTTGAATATTCTCGTTTAATCGAAGATATTACAGATGTACAGGCCCTGACCTCACTGCGTCAGTTCTACACATCAGATGCTGGTTATGCTCTTGCAAAGCAAGCGGATACTGATCTGTTTGCACTCGCTAAGTCATTTGGTGACTCTGATGGTGCTGATTTTGTACACAGCAACTCGTTCTACATGGACGCTTCTACAGACTTGACAGCATATGCTGTTGACACTGTTGCGGCGGCTGACGTATTCTCTGACAATGGCTTCCGTGAGGCTATTAAAGAGTTGGACGACAACGATGTTCCTATGGATCAGCGTTTTCTCGTAGTTCCTCCATCAGTCGTACAGACTATCCGTGGTATCACTCGTTACAATTCTGCAGACTTTGTAGCCGGTCAACCCACAGTCAATGGTAACATTGGCTCACTGTACGGTATTGACATCTTTGTCTCAACTAACTGCCCAGTCGTAGAAACTGCGGCGGCTAACTCTGCAGGTGGAGAGTTGAAGGCAGGTATCTTAGGTCATCGTGACGCTATGGTATTTGCAGAGCAAATGGGTGTCCGTACCCAGACTCAATACAAGCAAGAGTATCTTGGTGACTTGTTCACTGCAGACACTCTGTATGGCGTAAAGGTTTTACGTCCTGAGTCAGCTCTTACTTTGGTATTTAATTCCTAAGTAACCCTAGGGAGTCCTTGTGGCTCCCTACCTTATTCGATAAACTGGAGATGTGAATGGCTATCTTTCGTGGTACAGGCGGTTCTGGAGATTCAACCACAGACACTACTGTTAACACCGTTACACAGAAAGCCGCAGAAGCCGCCGCCTCTGCTACTGCCGCCGCATCTTCAGCTACTCAAGCCGCTAACTCTGCGGCAAGCATTAATGCTAATATTGTAAACGACACTACTCCTCAACTTGGAGGAGAGCTTGATGGTCAAACAAATAAAATAACAAACATAGGCGACCCTACTTCTGCACAAGATGCCGCTACAAAAACCTACGTTGACTCTCAGGTACAAGCTAAAGATGCTCTGTCAGAACTCTCAGGCGACTCTGATGATATTACTGAAGGGTCTACAAATTTATTTCTTACAACCACTGAGCGTACTAAGTTATCTGGTATTGAAGCCAGCGCTACAGCCGATCAAACTGCAGAGGAAATAAGAACTCTTGTCGAATCTGCGTCAGACTCAAATGTATTTACAGATGCAGACCATAGCAAACTAAATGCTATTGAGGCTAACGCGACTGCTGACCAAACAGACGCAGAAATTAAAACAGCTTACGAAAATAACTCAGACACAAATGCATTCACTGACGCTGAAAAGACTAAACTTTCCGGTATTGAAACTGGAGCTACCGCAGACCAGACTGCATCCGAAATTCTTACTGCAATTAAAACGGTGGACGGTTCTGGTTCTGGCCTTGATGCTGATCTGTTGGACGGAAACGAAGCTAGCGCATTCGCAACGTCAGCGCAAGGTTCCACAGCAGATTCTGCACTACAAAATGTATCCGAAGACACTACACCTCAACTTGGTGGTAATTTAGATACCAATAGCAAAGCAATTCTATTTGGTGACGGAGCTACTTTTGGTAGCCAAAATCATTTATTTTTTGGTACTGATGGCGGTCTTGATATTTATCATTATAATACGGGGTCTATTGAAGGGTCAATCATTGGAAATACTCAAGGCACTTTAACTATTTCTCAAGCCGTAGATGACCAAGATATAGATGTATTTTGTGATAATGGTAGTGGCGGTGTTACCCAATATTTAAAAGCCGATGGTTCTGAGGGTGAACTTATTCTTTACCACTACGGCTCTCAAAAACTTGCAACTAAATCATCTGGTGTAGACATTACAGGCAACATCACTGTCTCTGGAACTGTAGACGGACGCGATCTTGCAACTGACGGTACAAAGCTTGACGGCGTAGCCTCATCTGCTACAGCCAACCCCAACGCCATAGATAATCTCGTTGAAGACACTACGCCTCAACTAGGCGGAGTTCTCGATACCAATGGCAACAATATTGAGTTTGGCGACTCAACGGGTGCTGAAGTTGAGCGACTAAAATTTGGTGCGGATGATGACCTTCAGATTTACCACAATGGTACAAATAGTGTTATTAGTGAGGAGGGTACCGGTAATTTAAAAATTCGTGCTAGCACATTGCAAATTATGAATGCCGCAGGTGGTAAAAACGAAATAGTTGCTAGACAAAATGCTGAAGTAGAACTTTACCACAATGGTTCAGAAAAACTAGCCACAACATCATCTGGCGTAGACATCACTGGTATTTTGCAAACAAGTAGTGACGCAATCATTGGTGGCGATTTAACCGTCAGTGGAACTACTACCACTGTTAACACTGAGACGATCAATCTTGCTGATAATAATATTGTTCTTAATAGTAACCACACAGGCACTCCCACACAAAGTGCTGGCATTACTATTGAACGTGGCTCAAGCACTGACAAAGTATTTCAGTGGAATGAGACTAACGACTACTGGGAAACTGATGATAACTTTAATGTAACCGGAAACATAACCGTTTCTGGTACAGTAGACGGTAGAGATGTAGCCGCTGATGGAGCTACTGCTGATGCGGCACTGCCTAAAGCTGGTGGCACGATGACCGGCGATCTTGTGCTTGGTGATAACGTCAAAGCCAAGTTTGGTGCGAGTAATGATCTTGAAATATTTCACGATGGTAGTAATAGCAGAGTCCGTGATGTGGGCACTGGTGATCTTTTACTACAAGGCAATAATCTAAAACTAACTAATCAGAATTATAGTCAGACTTACTTGCAGGCCTTTGATGGCGGTGAAGTTCAACTCAGGCATAACAATGTCCAAAAATTTGCTACGAAAGCTACAGGCATTGATGTAACAGGTACGGTGACTGCTGATGGGTTCTTAGGTGGTACTAATGTACTGCGAATAAATTCATTAGAAGGATCAAGAGGCAGTATACAAATATCTGCTCCGCATCTTGGAACAAGAGAAGTTACATACGGAAATAACTTTTACCTAGCATCAGATGGAACGTATACGCAAGATTCAGCAGTTATTGGTGGCGGGTTGTTGCAGATAACTGCCCCAAATGCAGAGTTTGGTGAGTTTTTATTCAAGTCAAAACAAGACCCAGATTCAGGAGGTGCAGTTCGAGATAGACTAAAAATCGCTAATACCGGAGACATCTCCTTCTACAATGACGCAGGGAGTTCTGAAGAACTCTATTGGGACGCAAGCGAATCACGGCTAGGCATAGGTACTACGAGTCCTAATAGAGATTTACACGTTTTAACTTCAAGCGGAGTATCTTCTCAATTTGAAGGCACTAATAATCACTTAATTGATTTAAGAAGCGGAACAGATGCTAGCTACAACGGCATTAGATTCTATGAAGACACGTCTCATAGAATGTCAATCTCTTACATACCCGCCGGGGATTATATACAAATTGGAACTGGGTGGGCAACAGGTAGTGAAAAGCTAGTTGTAACACAATCAGGCAACGTAGGTATAGGTACTACAGATCCTGCCCAATTACTACATTTAAAAGGGGCTGATGTTGGTTTAATTTTAGACGACACAGATGGCACAAGTACGCATCAACAGACATGGTTAAAATCTGATAACGGTAATTTTAGATTACAAACAAGAAACTCAAGCAACACGTTTGTGTCTAATGATTACTTAGTGCAAAAAGGTGCGTCTGGTGCAACCTCTCACCAATGGCGTATTGGTAACTCAGAAGCCGCCCGTATCGACTCTAATGGACGCTTAGGCATAGGCACTACGAGTCCTGCACAGACCTTGCACGTTGATGGAAGAGTTTTAGTTGAAAGCATACCCGGAACGCAAACAAATCTTGAGTTAAGACCAAATAGCACATTAACAGGCTACCATCCAAATATGGTTTTGCGTAGCCAACAGAACGGAAGTGCTATTTACGGTCTTACTAATGGACAAAACTTTGCTTGGGGTCTTTATGATAATGGTGTACCTAGTGATCCGTCAGGGTTTATTAGATTTGTTCCTAGCAATGCAAATGGAAACTATACTCCAAAGGTATACATTGGAGACTCTGGCAGTACGAATCCAGAGTTAAATATTGGCTCAGTTGAAATAGTTGGTAATGGCTCAGTATTAGATGTTGCGGGTGGAATTACAACTACAGGCAACGTAGGCATTGGCACTAGTAATCCGAGCGCACAATTAGAATTATCAAGTTCAACTGGGTCAACTTTAAGACTAAGCCGAAACGACACCACTGTTGTAGGGCCAAATAGTATTGGAACTATTGAATTTTACACTGCAGACTCTGATAGCGCAGGTGTTGGTGCATCTATTACGGGGCTTGCTGATGGTAGTGGAGGAAATGTTGCTTTAGCATTTAGTTCGGGAACTGGCGGTTCCGCATCAGAAGCCNNNCGTATCGACTCATCAGGAAACCTTCTGGTTGGTACGACTTCNGNTNTACCGGGNTTTGGTAATACCACGACAGGACATAGCCTACAAAACGGTGGGTTTGTATTGCACTCCCGCAGTGGCGGNACTGTTGCNTACATGAATAGAAATTCATCNGATGGNACCATCGTAGACTTNCGNAAAGACGGCNCAACCNTAGGGTCTATTGGTTGTGACAGTGGCTTGCTTACGATTGGTGAAAGTGGCCAAAATCAACTGGCAGTGGACTACGACACAGCAACTGGTATCAACGGTGTGCGTCTGCAAAACAGCGGAGCCAGTGGTGGCGGCATAATTATCGCAAATAATGGCACTACGATAGGCCCGTATACTGACGACTCAATTATTCTTGGTAATAACAGTCAGCGATTCAAAAACCTTTACCTCTCAGGCGGTGTCTACTTAGGCGGCACAGGCTCTGCCAATCTGCTTGATGATTATGAGGAAGGTACGTGGACTCCTACGGCCACTGTCAATGGATTTTCGCAGACAATTTCTAGCCTTTCCGGAAATTACACAAAAATTGGTCGAAGCGTTACAGTTAATTTACAAATAACCTTATCTGCCGCAGGATATGCGTCTTCATACAGCCAGATTGGAACATTGCCTTTTACACCTAACGGAAACTCAGCAGGTGTTTATTCTTCTGGACAGCTTGCCGCTAATGGCAGAGGAAATAATACAACGGTTTTATTTAATAATACTAGCTTTTGGTTACATGAAGCCACTGGTACTCAGACATCAACAATCTGGTATGCAACCATTACATACTTTACAAATTCTTAATTATCCCCACTGGATCGTGAGGACGGACAGGAGAAAACAATGGCACTAACTAAACAAATCGTACAGGACAAGATCGAGACAGTCGCAGTCGGCGATCACAAGGTCATCCAAGTACGTACAGCAACCCGAATCGTTGAGGACGGTGAAGTGATATCATCATCCTACCATCGACACGTACTGACACCTGATGCAGACTTAACCAATGAGTCTGCTGAGGTAACAGCAATCGCCAACGCAGTGTTCACCGACACTGTGAAAGCAAACTACCAGACCTTTTTAGATAATCAGGAGTAAACATGGAACTCACAATCGCAAACCTTGAACGCACACTACCGTCTGGTGTCGTGTACAACATCCATTATCGTTTTGACCTAGTAGACGGTGAGTACAGCAAAGGTGCTTACGGCACAGTCTCTGTTGCAGGTGATCCCAACGCTGAAGGCTTTATTGCCTATGACGATCTCACTGAAGAAACCGTCAAGACATGGGTCACAGAGGCTCTGGGTGGACAGGAAAAAGTTGATGAGATTGAAGCCGCACTACAGGCCAAGATCGAGGAAGACAAGAATCCTACGTCTGCCACTGGCATGCCTTGGGCTTCAGAAGAATAGTAAGGAAACAGGATGAACGGGATGGCAACAGAAAGCACAAAGACTTTAGTAGATGGGTTGAGTGTAGTCACTGTGATTGGAACTCTGGGTGAAGTGTTGCCTCCGTTGGCGGCTTTGTTTACTTTAGTGTGGACATCAATCCGAATCTACGAAACTAAAACAGTACAGAAGATGTTGGGCAGGGCAAGCCCAGATGATAGCTGAACTAGCCGCCGCTAACGCCGCCTTTGGTGTCATCAAGGAGACCATAGCGAATGGGAAAGAAATCTACGAAGCAGGAGAAGCTCTTGCAGACTATTTCGGACTTAAAGCACAGATACAACAGAAGGCGCACGAACATGGCTATAAGTCAGATTTACAGGCATTCATGGCCGCAGAACAACTTAAGGAATACGAGGCGGCTCTGAAACAAATGATGGTGTGGCAGGGTCGCGGGGGACTCTGGCAAGATTGGTTAACCTATCAACAGGAAATGAGACAAAGCCGTGAAGCCGCAGAAAAAGAAGAGAAACTCAAGAAGGCTAAGCGTAAAGAACGCATTGTTAATATATGCCTTAGCATTACTCTTGGTGCTTGTATCCTCTCCGCCATTGGCTTGGTAGGTTATATTTTTTATTGGCTTGCACAACAGAGGTAATGTATGTGGACAATATATGGACTTATTACAGTTGCTTTGCAACCGGGCATAATACAAATTATAGAGCAAAAAGAATTTGAAAACCCTCAAGACTGCTTTAAAGAAGCAATGGTAATCATGCAAGATAAAGAAGATTCTCGAGGAATGGTTTGCGTTCCAATACCAGAAGATAAAAAAACAGGAGTATGATACATGCTTGGCCTAGTCACAGCTATCACGAACTTGGCAGGTACATGGGTCAGTGCCAAGGCGGAGTCAACCAAGGCCACCGCAGAGGCCAAAGCCACCGCACTGAAAACAGCGGCACAGTCCACAGCGGATTGGGAGCGCATCATGGCCGAAGCCTCCAAGAGTTCTTGGAAAGACGAGTGGCTTACAATCGTATTCAGCATCCCGCTGATTTTAGTCTTTATACCAAGCATGGTAGAACATATTCAAGCGGGATTTACAGCATTGGCAACTTTGCCAACTTGGTATCATGAGATACTCATGGTAATTGTACTA
>FUFK010048315.1_pt1 | contig 41685 bp, 29 predicted proteins | sample 1021851 | NCBI WGS metagenome assembly FUFK01 (sample SAMEA51879418, study PRJEB19060) | metagenome
TCTAGAAGAGGCCCATGAAAAACATCGCCCAACTCACCGAGATCCGGTGAACCATATTCCTCGAAGAAACTCATGGCCCACTGTGGCAGGGTGATGTTGTCGCCTTCGCCCGTTGCGTCCGACATGGGCTTACGTTCCGGAGGTCATAGAAAAACAAGCGGGTCAGAACATTTTGTTTTTTATTACCAACTTTGCTAATGATTGAAGTGCAATACCGTGGCGGAGTCGACGGAGGCAGTGCCATGGCATCAGTTGAATGGAGGTCTATTCCAACCGTACTCTATCCTCAAGAAATTCTTGACAAGGCATTCGGAAGGGCGAGTAGTCAGGCGGATTTGGTCGAGGATCCAGACAAATATCACAGAGTTAGGAAGCAGATGAACCGAATGGTCCAGTCTGCATGCGACGTAGCGACCAAGACTCTGAACTCATACGTTGATAGGTGGCCTAGCCTGAATGCACTGACAGAATTCGACCGATCTCTTGTAGACGCAGCAGTTGGATGTGATGACTACAAGAGAAATCTGGCTTCCCTACAATGGGCCGCAGAGAGGTCTCAGAGAATTTCTGGAGAGGCTCAGGCAAAGATCCTGAGATTGAGGGACATTGATGGTTTTCACAAGGCAAGGAGACACGCATACGGGAGGCTTTCATCGGTAATTGATCAGATTTCGCCTCAGATAATTTGGCTAGGAGATGCCAGGAATATCCTGAGAAAACTGCCCTCAATCGATCCAAGCGAACCCTGTATCGTGGTAGCTGGCTCTCCCAATGTTGGAAAATCTGCTCTGATCGGGGCACTGTCTAGCGGAGAGCCACAAGTTGCTTCTTACCCATTCACCACCAAGCAATTGCACGTTGGTCACTTCACGCATCGTAGGAGGGTATACCAGATGGTGGATACACCGGGACTTCTAGACCGGCCAATGGATGAGAGGAACCAAATTGAGATGCAGGCTATTGCCGCTCTAGAGCACCTAGGAGATGTACTCCTCTTCTTGATAGACAGGTCCTCCGAGTCTACAACCCCTATTTATGAGCAGGAAAGACTCCTGAGGGAGGTGAGAGGTCTTCTCTCCGATAGGCAAGTCCTTCTCGTTTCATCCAAGGTCGATATAACCAAAGAAGAAAACTCTGCAGATAACCATGGGATTAGTTCAGTAACCGGGCATGGGCTGGAGGAGCTTCGTTCTAATCTGATTGAGATTATAGATGCGGACAGAGTGGAAGACCCACTGAAACTTCCCGAGAACTGGCCTAGAGAGGATGAAGCAAGAGAGGACTTCGATTTAGACGTGCCATGAGTGGCCACAGATTACGCAATAGAAGTCGTGACCTCCGTATGAGGCGGATATCCCGGAAACGTCCACCTCCGAACCGCAATTTGGGCACTTCGTCACTCGCACACTTCTCCCAATCAGAAGGGGTTATTCAACGATACTGAGTATGGCTTACACTTCGCGACTAAAGCGATTGAGTAGGGTTCGAACGGGAAAAGCCATCTCTCCAGCCCCCAACAATAGAAGGGCAGAGGCCGCAGCAAGAACGATCTCTACGTAATTGTCCAAGTGGATACTCGCGTCCATGTCTACATCCTGCATGGAGAGTCCAGAGCCCTCGTATCCTCCCGTTACGAATCTGTATTCCCCGGGTTCCAACCTGAATGTCATCAAACCACCATTATCCGGCCCTCCTACTATGAGATACTTCGTTATCTCCTCCTCCGTACAGGTGGTAAGTCGTGTGGAGGAATCCGGAGGACACTCTTCGGCTGCAGATGCTTCTACCACTCCCAACCAACCTCTTTCAGGCTCTTCCCATTCTATCTCCAACGTAATATCAAGTAGGGCGAATGCTGTTGGAACTTCCATATCCTCAAGATTCATCGCCACATTGCACCCCTCATCTCCGTCGGAACAAGGAACAATTGGTACCTCGCTACTTGTAGTCGGAGCTTGGTATCCAAACAAACTCAGAACCACAATCAAGGCGCACAATAATCCAAACAACATTGGTAGCAGAGAGAGGATTCTGACCATCATGGCAATTACACTCCTAAGTCTCCAATCTTCAACCTGATGCCCCCATGTATACCTGAACTACCAGCATTCCTACAAAAAGAGCAATACCGAGATACATGATGAAAGAGAAACGCTTCCTCGACTTTTCCCTCCTTTCATACATCCTAACGCAGCCATCATCCCCACATATCGGAGGGTCGCTTTCCAAAGAAATTGGTTTCCAGCAAACCGAGCAGTGTCTATGTGGATCCACGGTGACTCTGGATGATGGCCGTTTCTTCCTCTGGGTCGCAGCAGAATGGGCCTGTTTTGCCGTCCTCTTTGCGGCTTTCAGTATCGTATCCTTTCTACTGGCCATTATGGAGTCACCATCGTTCCTTCGAAATCTCCCCCATTTATCGAGGAGGATATTCTACGAGGTTCCCTTCCATCGAGGACATCGAGGGGCAGTCCATTTTCTCTAGCCTCTCCAACTCCAACGGGGTCGACAACCTTCGAGGAACCTGCATCTGCATGATCAGGCGGACCTACGATTTCTTGTAATTGATCCAGGGTTAATTTGTCAAACGATTCTGCATCCGGATTCTCTCTTGGGTCTTCGGAGTGAACCTTCGCAACATTCGTCGCAATTATGCACTTGTCGGCTTGAAATTCTATTGCCAATCTGATTGCTACTGCATCAGTGGTATGGCCTGGCACCGTCCCTCCCATCACCACTACTGGAAAATCTGACAATTCATCAACTGCCTCATCGATGCTTTTCGGAATATTCTCTGAAACTTCGACCCCTCCTTCTGAAATAGCCTCTCTGACTATTGTTGCATTCAGCCTAGTAGCTGCAATTCCTATTCTATCAAGATGAGATAAGTCGTGGATCACCGGTCTAGCTAAATCTATGCCTTCCCGTGCAGGCGCCCCCCCACCAACTACTAGTGCCAGTTTAACCCCGGAATTTACGCTATTCTTCACCACTCCAACCATATCCTCCAGCCATTTGTGACGCTCCTCCACTTCCGGTCTCAAAAGACTCCCGCCAAGAGCAACAACAACCGTCGCCATCGTCCATAGGTTGGCACCTTGCCTTTCAATACGTATGCTCTTGTAGCGCTGAAGGGTTGAAATGCCGCCCNTCGTGGCTGAACACGGAGGAGGAGCATGTCCGAGGATCTGGAACTACAGCAGCGCCGACTAAGGCTAAAGAAGAGCCTCAAGGAACTGTCCGAGATGAAAGGCATGGGGACCGAACTAGTCACGGTAGTCATCCCTCCTGAGAAGATGATTAGCGATGTTCGGCATCAACTAGGAAACGAGATGGGCCAGGCTGCTAATATCAAGTCAAAATCAACTAAGAAACATGTTACGGACGCCTTGGAGTCAGCCATTTCCTCACTCAACAGGTACAAAACACCGGGAGAAGGGGGGATTGCAATTTTCGTTGGACACGTCATTGTGGGAAATAACAAGACTAAATTGACATCAACAGTAATCGACAATCCGCCTGAGCCATTTTCGTCATTCAGATACAGATGCGACTCAACCTTCGAGATCAGCCAATTAGAAGAGATGCTAATCGATCGAACTTCCTACGGGTTATTCGTAATTGACAGGTCCGAGGCCGCCTATGGGTTGGCATCCGGGAAAAGGCTGCATTTCCAGGAGCACATCACGTCCCTGGTCCCCTCAAAACATGGGAGAGGGGGTCAGTCTGCCCAGAGATTCGAGCGCCTTATCGAGGAAGCCGCTCATAATTTCTTCAAGAAAGCCACAGAGAGAGCATGCAATTACTGGCTTCCCATGGTAAATGACTTGAAGGGAATAATCATAGGTGGTCCGGGAGCAACAAAGGACTTCGTTGTGAAGAATGACTATTTCCACCACGAAATAAAGAAACTCATTGCAGAGCCCTTCTTCGACGTAGGTTACTCCAATGAAAGCGGATTGAGGGAATTGGTCCAACGCGCCGGCTCTACAATGGATCAGATAGAGTTAGATGTTGAGAGAACCATAGTCGATAGGTTCCTGCAAGAGGTGATGCAGGCAAATCCCAAGGCGACATATGGGGAAGTGATGATCCGATCAGCACTAGACCAAGGAGCAGTAGACACTCTTTTGATATCAGAGGCAGTTACAAAGAGAAGGGTAAAATGGATTTGTAAAGAGTGCAAGAATACTTGGAAAACATCACATGACAAATCCTCCGCACCACCTAATTGTCCGGAATGTGGATCGGACAAAGCCTTCGAAGACGAGGAAGATTCGATGGAATTGATAGATGAACTTACTGTTTTGGCCGGTCACACCTCGGCGAAGGTGCGAATAATTTCTCTGGATACCGAAGAGGGGGCCACTCTGAATACTGCATTCGGAGGCATAGCGGCTCTTCTGAGATACGCTATTTCTTGAGGTGGTCAGGATTAAGGAATTGATTAATCAACTAAAACCCACATTTTCCAAGGCCATGGATTCACTAGATGTCCCAGAATCAACATGGCTGCCCCTACTAGGAAAGGCGACTGTGGAGGATCATGGGGATGTGGCTCTTCCTATGCCACTCTCTGGCTGGAATTCTGAAAAAGGCACCTCAGGAAATCGCTGAACAGATTTCCGAACTCATAGCGTCCGACTTGCAATCATTCGCCATCGTTTCATCTATGAGCGGATTTGTCAATATTACAGCCAAGCCAGAATGGCTATCGAAGCGAATATCGATACTTCTTAGGGATACTAGGCTTGGAGTTAGCCTCGATCAAAAGAAAACCTTCGCCGTGGACTACTCCGCTCCGAATGTCGCCAAAGAGATGCATGTTGGACACCTTAGGTCAACTGTTATCGGAGACACGATTGTAAGGATGCTGGAATTCAAGGGGCACACTGTAATTAGAGAGAATCACGTTGGTGACTGGGGTACTCCATTCGGCATGTTGATCGAGCATCTCCTAGATCTAGGGGAAGACCGCGCTGCAAACGAATTAGGAGTAGGAGACCTAGATTCATTCTACAAGCAGGCCAGATCAAAGTTCGTCTCGGATGAAGAATTCGCTAATCGTTCCAGGAGCCGCGTAGTACTCCTACAGGGAGGGGATGCAGAGACGCTACGTTTGTGGCGCATTCTAGTGGATGAGTCAATGAGGTACTTCAACGAAGTTTACTCAATGCTCGGAGTCATGCTCACCGACGACGATATCAGAGGCGAGTCCAGCTATCAAGAGCTGCTACCGGAGGTCGTTGAAAGACTCAGAGAATCTGGTGACCTCGAGGAGAGCGATGGCGCCGATGTCGTTTTCCCAGGAGGTTGGGTTAATCGGGACGGAGAACCCCTTCCAATGATAATTAGGAAGGCAGATGGTGGTTACAACTACAGTACTACAGATCTAGCATGCATAATAGACAGAGTTGAGAGACTAGCCTGTGATGGATTCCTGTATGTTGTCGGGACTCCTCAGAAACAGCATTTTGAGATGGTATTCCAAGTAGCAATGAAGGCTGGTTTCATGAGTCATAATCACCAAGCAATACACGTAAACTTCGGATCTGTTTTGGATACTGACGGCAAGGTTTTGAAGAGCAGAGAGGGCGAGGTGATAAAGCTACACGACCTCCTTAAAGAAGCAATAAGGCGTGCTGAGCGGTCTATAGATGACAAAAATCCAGATTTAGCAGGCAAGGAAAGGGAAGAAGTCGCTCGAGCGGTGGGAATCGGCGCTGTGAAGTACGCCGACCTATCAACCGAGAGGACCAAAGATTACGTTTTCGACTGGGAGAAGATGCTATCTTTCGAGGGAAATACTGCTCCATATCTTCAATATGCATACGCCAGAATATCCAGTATCTTCAGAAAGTGGGGGGGCGATAGGGAATCTCTCACAACGAACTTCGAATCTCTGATGGAAAGCGATATTAGCACCCTTAGGAGTGAAGAGATTTTACTTTCTAGAAGACTAGTGGAATTCCCTTCGATTTTAGATGACTCAGTTTCAACTTTCAGCCCCCATAAGCTCTGCAAGCATCTGCACTCGATAGCATCCTCTTTTGCTTCATTTTACGAGAATTGCGGAATACTCAAGGAAGACAATGAAAAGATTTCTCATAGACGTCTTGCTCTGTGTGAGGTCACCTCTAGAGAACTGAAACTGGGCTTGGAAATGATGGGGATCAATGTTCCAGAGAGAATGTGAATCCAGGCATCTTCAAATTACAGACCCCGTGGCCCCAATATGGTAAAAGTAGGCGATACGGCGCCCGATTTCACACTGAAGAATACCTCTAAGGAAGCAGTAAGTCTGTCTGAACATCATGGAAAGACCGTGATTTTGGCATTTTATCCGGGAGCCTTTACCGGCGTTTGTGACCAAGAGATGTGCTCATTTCAAGAAAATCTCGCCAAACTAAACGATTGCAATGCGACTGTATTGGGGATAAGTGTCGACTCTCCATGGGCTAATGCGGAGTTCTCCAGAAGATACAATCTGGAATTCGAACTTCTATCGGATTTGGATAGAGCAGTCGTGGAGGAATATGATGCGAAATTCGTCGGGTTAGGAGGCATTGAGGGCTACGTCAGCGCTAATCGAGTGGTCATAATTATTGATGGTGAGGGAACCGTCCAATATCGGTGGGTAGCCGAAAACCCAGGAGTTGAGCCTGATTACGAAGAGATTGTCTCTTTCTGTTCCGCTTAGCTCCACGCTAGGTGCCTAACTAGTGACCCATAGATAATCCCAGACACAGCCAAGCTCTCTTCGTTGAATCTGTCCATGTTGTCCAAGTAGGTGTGGTATTCCAACGACCCAGAACCATAGCAGAGCATCGCATTCCCAAACTCGCCTTCCTCTTGATGCACTTCGTAAACGAATGGGGCATGATCTGAATTGTAAGGCATCTGCTCCGATTCTAGTTCTCTCACCGTAATGCTATATTTTTCGTAAAGGTCTGGGTGAGAAGATGAGAACTCTTCCACTAGGCCTCTGATATGACGAACGTCAGTCTTGCTATTGCCCTGTAAGACAACCCCTGAGTTCCTCTCTGCATCAACGTGGTTCATGTCGAGATTGATGTACAATCTGAGGTTTTCAGCGAGGTCATCCCTATGCTTGTCCACCCACTCCTTAGAACCCCACAGGCCTTCCTCTTCGCCACCCCAAGTGCAGAAGTATACCGTCATCTTCGGATCACCGAGTTCAGAATGAAGAATTCCGAATTGCCTGGCTATTTCCATCACAGTCGCTGTTCCCGCGGTGTTGTCCACTGCTCCGTGGCCATTATACACCGTATCGTGATGAGCGCCGATTACAATCAATTGGTCAGTCTCCCCTTCTAGGATTCCGCAGGGAACGTGTATGTTCCCATTGTTCTGGTTGTCCACATCGACTTGGAATCCAAGCATACCGCCAGAATTTACAACCTGCTCTGAAATCTNCTCCCCGACGCTTCTAGATACCATCACGAAGCCAATATCNTANGGCCTCTCCTCGAACTGAGTAATATCAAGAGATTTCGAGTAGGGGATGCAATCTCCGGCAACCAAATCGTCGCAGTTCTGCCTAGAATTCACAGTGATCAATCCTCTGAGGCCGTTTTCCTGAGCCCTCTTCATCANGACNGTGTTNCTTTCCGTTCCAGCCTGNCCGTCCTCCCCATCACGAAGCCANACTAAGCCNACCCCATTGCTTGCAACGTCCCAGTCCTCAGATTCATTCCCCATTCCGAGATCTACGACCTCAACATTACTGCTGGCAGGAATATCTACGCTTCCGCTGTACCCCTGTACAACGAAGTCCACGGTATGCTGGAANTTCGTCTCTTCTCGATTAATATCTGCAANCGTACAGGGNGTNGGTCCTCCGAAAACCCCTCCAAGGGTGCCAGAGTTACAAATCATTAGTTCGAATGAATTTCCCATGTAGTACAACGGGACCTCAAACTCCTCGAGNGTGGAAGGAAGNCCGCTGTTTGAGAAGTTGGTCTTNATNGATTGAGCGGCGTTCTCTTCTTCGACAGTACCTGAAAGCCTCCCTCCCCAGACTGGATCTCCTAGATTCACAAGGCCCTGGGCATATGCTCTGGTCTGGTTCGAGTCAAAGTCGATAAGTTCGTATTCAGTGTCCCCGCCAAACCATTTCGAAATCTCTCCTCCATACAATAGCCCGCCTCCTGTGGTCCCAAGGACTAGCATTCCAGCAACCAGGACTGTCGTTGATGGCCTNTTGANNCCTCGCAGCCATTCGTTCATGATATCTNNNGNGCNGTACTTTCCAACACTATTGAACCCATTCCANTATAGNACATGGCAGGAGTCAGTCTTCCAATGGGACCTCTTCNCCCGACCANCTTCTACCGATGGAGTGATCAATATCCAATTGGTCTAGAATCCTAGCCACAACGAAGTCAACTAGATCATCGATGCTTTCGGGAGAGTTGTAGAATCCAGGGCTTGCAGGCAATATTACGGCCCCCCATTCAGACAGATTGAACATCGCCTTGAGATGAGGGGTTGAGTATGGCGCTTCTCTTGGGACAATTATCAATTTCCTCCTCTCCTTCATAGCCACCAGTGCACTTCTTGTTGCAAGGTTATCACTAATCCCGGCCGCGATTTTACCTATTGTGGTTCCACTTGCAGGGCAGACGACATAGGCATCGAATCTAGCGGAACCAGAAGCGGATTTTGCGGCTAGATTGCCGTTGTCCTCTAATATGACTCCGTTCATAGATGCCAACTCACTAGGAGTCATAGAGCACTCCAGATCGAGGTTAATTGCTCCAGTGCCGGTCACGATTAGCCTCACGGACCACTTGTGTTCAACTAACGCTTCTATGAGTCTCACGCAATACTTCGCTCCGGACGCTCCGGTAAGTGCCACGACTGCCTCAGGCATGCACCCGGGTATGCCACCCTCCATTCAATGGTTTGCTTTCAATAATCATAGAGACCTACTCAGACATTCCGCTAGGAACTCGTACTCTTCGACGTGATTGTACAGTTGTGCGGATATCCCGATGTACGTGCCAAATCGCCCCTTCTGGGTCTGGTCACACTACCATCTCCGGAGACCACTCAACAGGTTCCATGGGAGTCCTGCCGAGAACCTCTTCACAGGTCTCGATAAGACACCTCTCAATCCTGTTTATGTCTACGTCGTATCCTAACTTTGACAGACTAGTGTGCTTTCCTGCTGGAATCCCACAGCATTCTATCCCTTCAACTCGATTTCCCGGGGTATCGATGTTTATCGACATTCCATGCCTGCTAACCCAGTGGAGGAAAGACAGCCCGATCGAGCAAACCTTGTGCCCGTCAACCCAGGCTCCCTGCATCTCTGGGTCTTTGTAGGAAGTTATCCCACACCCCTTTAGCGCCTCTATCGCCCAATCCTCTAGGCTTCCTATCACTCCTCTAACGCTCTGCTCTTGGACTCTCCACTTTATGATCGGATAAACGACTAATTGCCCCGGTCCGTGCCAAGTCACTCCTCCTCCCCTATCGGTCTCAGTAGTCGGATAGCCTTCAATCGAGATCTCTTCTCTAACAGCCTTTGGGCCGATAGTAACNACTTCTGGATGCTGAACAAAGATCAGCGTGTCTTCTATTTCCCCTGCAATCCTCTTCTTTTGGAGGTCCTTCATCAACTCAAAAATTACGTGGTATTCCACGACTCCACACCTAAGTACGGCGACTCTCTCCATCAGAAACCTCAACTTATGTGGATAGCATGGCCTAATGTCTTGAGAACGCTCTCATGGAATGCCTCCGACATGGTGGGATGGGCATGGACCGTCCCAGCCACGTCCTCCAGTAATGCGCCCATCTCTAGTGCGAGAACGAATTCCGAGTGTAACTCGGCTATGTGGCTGCCAACGGCCTGGACTCCTAGGATGACATGGTCGGACTCCCTAGCAGTCACTCTGATGAATCCCCCCGTCTTTTCCGCTTCAAGACTCAATGCTCTCCCATTAGCAGCAAGAGGGAATTTTCCAACTATAATTTCCTCTCCCCTCTCTCTGGCTTCTTCTGGAGTCAGCCCTACTGAAACAATCTCAGGTTCTGTGAAAACTATCTCAGGAATTGCAACCTTGTCGAATTCCCTCTTGTGTCCAGCAATAATCTCTGCGACCATCTCCCCCTCAGCACTGGCCTTGTGAGCGAGCATGGGATCTCCAGATACGTCCCCAATCGCGTACACTCCTGGTACCGATGTTCTGCATTGTCTATCAGTTCTGATGAACGTACCTGAACCGTCCATCCTGGCACCGATGTTCTCCAGACCCCAACCCTTCGTGTTGGGTTTCCTTCCAACTGTCACTAGTACCTTGTCCACTTTCAAGGTCTGTTCAGAGCCATGTTTCTCGAATGTTATCTCAACCTTCCTGGATGCCCCTTTTCCTTTGATCTCGGCACCCCTGGCTAAAGATTCGGTATGAACCGTGACGTTATTTTTCTTAAGCCATAGATCCAATGGCCTGACTATTTCCTTGTCCATTACTGCAAGAATATTTTCCATGCCTTCGATAACTGTTACTTCGGTACCGAGTTTTGAAAGGGCGCAACCCAATTCTAGACCTATGTAACCTCCTCCAATTATTGCAATGCTACTAGGTAGAGAATCCATATCTAGAGCCCCGGTAGAAGACAGAATAAATTCCTCATCACATGGCATGAACGGTAGGTCGATGTGACTGGAGCCCGTCGCGATGATCACGTTTTCAGCTTCGATTTTTATTGTCTCACCATTATTTTCTACGGTACAGGTCTTTGGGCCATCGAACTTTGCCCAGCCTTGAACTAACTCCGCACCTGCCGCCTTTAGGAGTCCTTCAACTCCTTTGTTCAGTCTATCTACAATGGAGTCCTTCCACGATACCAGGGCCATCATATCAACTTCGGGCTCACCTGAAACAGAAAGTCCCATGTGCCCCCCTTCTGAATGAAGCCGAAGGTTCTCGAACCTCTCAGCAGCATGAATGATTGCCTTACTTGGGATACAACCACGAATAAGGCATGTACCACCTGCCTTGTCGCCTTCAATTATCACGGTATCAAGGCCCAACTGGGCAGCCCTAATCCCAGCCACATATCCTCCCGGACCGGCGCCTACCACCAAGACCTGGCATTTTCTTGATTCGACCATAAGAACCTCACATGAATATTAGCGCCGGATTCTCCAGCATTCTCTTTAGGTGCTGAATAAGTGACGCACCATCCGCACCATCAACTACTCTATGGTCAAATGCGCTTGATAGGTTCATTATTCGGCGAATCACTACTGCACCATCACGGGCCACCGGCATCTCTCTGGCCTTGTGCACTCCAAGGATTGCAACTTCCGGATGGTTGATGATGGGGGTGGCCCCCAATCCCCCTTCTCTACCAAGACTTGTAATTGTAAATGTGGATCCTGTTAATTCGTCCAAGCTCGCACTTCCATCTCTTGCAGAGCCAGAGACCCTCTGCATTTCATAAGCGGTCTTCCATATATCCATGGACTCGACGTGCTTAACCACGGGGACATACAGGCCTCTATCCGTTTGGGTGGCTATTCCCAAATTAACTGCGGCATTCCTGTTTACCACTCCGGCCTCATCATCGAAGTGAGCATTGCACTCTGGGTGATCGGGCATTATTTTNGCCAATGCTANCATTATGAAAGGCAGNTANGTNAACTTAGGCTGGGTTTCGTCCCTTGTGGAATTTAGAATCTGTCTCAGATTCTCCAATTCTGTGATATCCACTTCCTCGAAATATGAGAAATGAGGGATCCTGCTCTTTGAAAGGCTCATCTGCTCAGAGATCTTTCTTCGTAGACCCACAACTTTCACTGGCGTCACTTCTGTCCTCTTCAGGGAATATGCCATAGGCGGTGCACCAGAGACTGCCCCCCCAGCGGCGATAAATGCGTCAAGATCTGCATGCCTGATTCTNCCNGCNGGNCCCGAACCTCTNACGTTGGANAGGTCTACATCATTCTCGCGCGCCCTTTTTCTGACCGCAGGACTGGCAAGAACTCTTCCTGTGTGGGTTTGGATTTCGGAAGGGGCATNCTCGGGTGCCTTGGGGGCTGGAGCGGGCTCGGGTGCCTTGGGGGCTGGAGCGGGCTCGGGTGCCTTGGGTGGATCAGGATCCGAGACCGNCNCNCGCTCCNCNGTNTCTTCTGCCGATGGGCTCGTTCCCTTCGCCTTCAGAATCGATTTCCATTAGGCTAGAACCAACGGCAATCATGTCCCCTACATCTCCGCTTAGCGAACTAATGACTCCACTAACCGGGGAGGGAATAGTCACAGTAGCCTTGTCTGTCATGACATCTACGATTGGATCATCCTCGGATACTAAGTCACCTACTGAGACGTGCCACTGGACAACCTCCCCTTCAACTACTCCTTCGCCTATGTCTGGTAACTTGAAGACGAAATTTCCCATCTTATTCCTCCTGTGTTTGCGCTATCGCCGCGGCAATCCTAGACGGCCCGGGCATGTAATCCCATTCAGTAGTATGGGGAAAAGGCGTGTCCCATCCAGTCACTCTCAATATGGGACTCTCGAGGTGGTAGAAGCACCTCTCCTGAATCGATGCTGACATCTCCGCACCGAATCCGCTAGTCTTGGGGGCCTCATGCACAATCACGCACCTACCAGTCTTCTCAATCGAACCAACTACAGTTTCCTTGTCCCAGGGGACAAGAGTTTGCAAGTCTATCAGATCGCATGAGAATCCACTATCTTTGATTGCCTGCTCACACACATGCACCATTGCCCCCCAAGATATTACAGTGCATTCGCTTCCTTCCAAGGCCATTCTAGCCTGGCCAAGTGGAATTCTGTACTCCCCCTCTGGAACCTCAGCCTCCGGATGATCAGACCAGGTTGGAACTTTGTGCGGATCTCCGTAGAATGGTCCTCTGTAGCACCTTTTGGGCTCGAAGAATATCACCGGATCGTTGCTCTCAACTGAGCTAATCAATAGGCCCTTGGCATTGTAGGGGGTCGAGCAGTAGACAACCTTCAGCCCTGGGGTGTGAGTAAATTGCGACTCAGGGGATTGGGAGTGATGGTGCCCTCCTCTAATTCCACCGCCAGCAGGGGTCCGCAGTGTTACTGGTGACCAGAATTCTCCGCCTGACCTATGCCTGATCTTGGCCATCTCATTCACAATCTGATCGTATGCTGGGAAGATATAGTCAGCAAATTGAATCTCCACAATCGGTCTAAGCCCATTTAGCCCCATACCAAATGCGGTAGCGGCGATTCCACCTTCTGACAGAGGCGTATCGAATACCCTGTGGTCTCCATGCTTCTTTTGCAATCCGTCTGTAGTCCTAAATACTCCTCCGAAGTAACCAACATCTTCTCCGAAGATAATCACATCAGGATCCCTATCTAGCATAATGTCAAGAGCGCTATTCAGCGACTGGATCATATTCATGTTCGTCACGATTAACCACCCATCATCTCATCATGTTGTTCTTGTAGATGCCATGGAACTTCTTCGTAAACCTCAGTGAAGATAGTATCTGCTGAGGGNTATGGGCCATTGGCCAGATCACCGAACTTTACAGCCTCTTTGTATGCTTCCACAACCTCTGAATCTATCTTTTCCTCAAGTTCTGAATGACTCTCCTCGCTCCACTCTCCGATATTGACTAGATGCTCCTTGAGCCTTAACACGGGGTCCCCTCCTGGCCACTTCGTATGTTCATCNCCGGGCCTATACCTGCTGGGATCATCGCTACTACTGTGGGCTCCTGTTCTGTAGGTGAGAACTTCGATATGAGTTGCACCTGCTCCGGAAGCAGCCCTTTCTCTAGCCCANTTGGTTACNGAATANAGNGCNAAGAAGTCATTCCCGTCNACTCTNATNGAGGGCAGCCCATANGGNAGGCCNCTNGAAGCNAAATCACCAATTCCAGTNGCGAAGTTAGCATGTGTNGAAATTGCCCANTGNTTGTTCACGACATTCAGAATNACNGGGGCATTGAAAACACNNGCAAAATTCAGNGCATAGTGNTANTCGCCCTCNGCACTNGCCCCGTCNCCTATCCANGTNATNGTCACCTCGTCNAGACCCTTGTAGCTNGANGCTAGNGCNACTCCNACNGCCTGNCTGAACTGNGTCCCNACCGGNCTCGAAACAGAAATGAATCTNCCNTCCCTGTAGGAGTAGTGTACTGGCATCTGNCTGCCCTTGATGTTGTCTTNCTCATTACCGATGCANTGACAAATCATNCTGACCATGTCCCTTCCTCNNACAAANTGNGCNCCTGGCTGNCTGTATGTNGGGAAAATCCANTCTTGCTCCTGGAGGGCCATTGTCTGTGCGATAGCCACCGCCTCCTCACCTAGTGACCTCATGTAGAATGAAAGCAACCCTGTCCTCTGCATCTTCATCATCCGATCATCGAATATCCTAAGTCTAACCATATGCTCTAAACCGATACGCAACTCCTCCGCGGAAAGTCCTGGGTCCCATTCCCCTGAGGCTAAACCATCGTCATCGAGAACCCTGACCAGACCGTTTGCTAGCTCTGTGGTATCTTTGAATTCGCAAGTTTTAGGATCTGGCATAGAGAAGTCCCCTGGCTTCCATGGCCAACTATCGAAACTAGCCTCCTCTCCCGGCCTGAATGGTGCATCCGGGACTCGTATGCTTCCCTTGCTACCGTCTGACGACATCACCGCACTCCCTATTCATGGATTCCCCCCCTTTGTCGAAGTGGCACTCTTTGCAGAAAAAATATGACTTACCGCAGAACCAGTTGAGTCTCTTGTAACAACAGGCTCGCCACCCATTGCTTCCTCCCACAGGAGACCGGCTCGATAGCTTGACCTAACTAGAGGGCCACTAGCCACGGCTCTGAAGCCTAGCTCCCTAGCAGTTCCATCCCAGTCGGCGAAGCTCTCGGGTTCGGGAAATCTGTCAATAGGGAGGTGCCTGATGCTTGGTTGCAAGTATTGTCCCAGAGTAATCATGTCCACTCCCGCTTCTCTCACCATTTCCATTGCCTCCGAAATCTCTTCATCGGTCTCTCCTAATCCGACCATGAGGCTGGTCTTTGTCATTATATCAGGGCGAATTTCCTTTGCATACCTGAGTATTTTGAGTGATTGCTCAAATGAAGCACGTGGGTCCCTAACAACACTATCTAATCGAGGCACACACTCGACATTGTGAGCAAAAACCTTCAGGGGCAGCCCTTCGAGTAACATCTCGAGCGAGTCTAGGTTCCCATCTAAGTCCGAGCACAGAAGCTCTAGACCAACCCCCGGGTTAGTCTCAGAAACTCTCTGAATGCAATCCTTGTAGTGTGAAGCCCCCCCATCATAGAGATCATCCCTGTTTACAACCGTAATCACTGCATAACTAAGTCCCATTCTCTTAATTGCATCCGCCAACTCTTTTGGCTCCTCAGGGTCCAGTTCAGGTGGCGTTCTGACCGTACCCACTGCACAGAACCTGCACCCTCTGGTGCAAACTTCACCAGCAATCATGAAAGTAGCAGTTCCCCTTCCCCAGCAATCGTGGATGTTCGGACATCTAGCCTCCTCGCATACGGTATTCAGGCCGTGTTCTACGACTTTTCCCTTGGTTCCATTGAATCTAGCCTGTGCAACTCCTGTCGGGAGGGAGGTCTTGAACCAATCCGGTAGCCTTTTGCGCATCGATTTCCGCTTCTCCAGAGGGCTCATTTCTTCAGAGACTCCACAGCCTCCAGTCCCATCCATATCGAGGTTGACGATTGGCAACCGCCTCTCCATCAAAATAGGCGGATAGAGGTACGACATTAACCGTTCTCATCTGCAAGTCCCACTTCATCTGAGAAATTGGTAAAATAGACATCCCATGCGGATGGCATGAACGACGTGGTGATAGTAACCGGAGGAGCAATCAGAATTGGACGAGAGATATGCTTGAAACTCTCCGAAGAGGGATACAAAATTGCCATCCATTACAGGAGTTCAGAAGGTGATGCCAGAGACCTCCAACAAGAAATCGAGTCCGCAGGCGGAAATGCATGTACTATCCAATGCGATTTGAACGATTCAGACTCCGTAAAAGAACTAATCAAGAATGCTTCCGATTCGCTGGGGGCAGTTGTCGGGGTTGTGAACAACGCGTCTCTGTTCGTGTTAGACCGAATCGAGGATGTTTCCGAGGAAACCTGGGTAGAGCACATGAAAGTCAACGCCTTGGCGCCATTACTACTGATTCAAAGCCTCCTTGAGTCACCCGTCGAAGGCTCATGGGTGGTCAATATTCTCGACTTTAAGGTGGAATCGCCCAACGCCGACTATCTCTCTTACACAGGCTCTAGATTTGCTTTGCACGGCCTGACTTCTGCTCTTGCACTCGATTTAGCGCCTAAGGTAAGAATAAACTCGGTTGCTCCGGGACACGTTCTTACCAGTGACATCCTAGATGCAGAATCCCTGCAGAGAGTCCAATCAGCGTCCCCTCTTGGATACGGGCCATCTGCTAGGGACGTTGCGGAATCAGTTGCATTCCTTGCAAAGTCCCCAGCAATTACCGGACAAACGATTTTCGTCGACTCAGGCGAGAGATTTAGGCAGATGAAGAAGGATCCTGCACTTGATAAGGGTGAGTAGAATTGAGCAAAACAACCCCTCACCTATTCTCGATAATTTCACGGATCGATACGAATGGGTGGACAACGGTCCTGTTAGAGGATGTAGTTATGCAATTGGATATCGGAGCCCATGATTTCGAGAAAGGAGTAAAGCAGCCAATCAGGTTCGACATAGAAGTCTTGGTAGAAGGGGCAGAATCACCGATTAGGGACGATATCGATGAAGTACTCAACTATGAGTATCTCCACAGTTCAATAGAATCTGCAATTTCAAAGAGGCATTCTCTGTTGGAAAACTTGGCTGCCTCGATACTGGAGGAGATTTTACTGCCCGAGAAAGCAGTAGCCGGAGTTGTCTGCCTGACCAAACTATCCCCCACTGGATTCGAGGGCAAGTTAGGATGCTCTATGGGCAAGGTAAAACCCGGCCGAATAAATTGATGGTGCAGGGGATGGGATTCGAACCCATGAAGCACTAAGCACCGGAGCTTAAGTCCGGCCCCTTTGACCAACTCGGGTACCCCTGCAAGTCAACGAGCACCGACTTTGAATTTCAACCGAGCGGACGATTACCGTCCTGTAACCGATGCATATAGTACTCCAATCTCCCGAACTCTTTAACATCTCGAATGCGGCGCATGAATGTGCGAAATAAGACCTCAGCCCCGTTTGGTACTCGAAGTGCCCTTGTTTCCCTAACTCTTGTCGTATTGATGGTATCGCCAACGGGAATGAATCTGCAGGCAGATGAGCTAACGAATTTCTACAGGTCTGACTCATCCGAAAGCGATCCAGCAGCAAATCTGTACAAACTCTACTTCGTAGAGCCCGGACAGAACCGGACGTCAGGTATGGACGGACTCATCAGCACTCAACCCCCAGCATCAAATGCCGATCAGGTAACCGCTAGCGCTCTCGATGACGACGTCCAGTTCATGTCAATATCGATGATGTCCACTTTGGAGTTATTCGGAAGAAAATTCTTTGCTAATGAAACACACTACGTTCCTGTCGAACTATTCCTCAAGTCAGAGGGCCCTCAGAATTCTAATGTGGATTGGACAGTATCCATCATGACCACAGAAAGGACTCTTGGCTCCACTACTTACTCTGGATCAGTTTGTACTGCTTCGTTTGGTAGCAGTTGCGACTTTGATCACGAAATAATCGATGTCGGCATCGGCTCATCAGAGTCCTTTGATGTAAGGAAAGGTGAAAGGCTGATAGTCAAAGTTAGGGCGAGTATGTCTGGATGCGATGGAGGGGATAGTCCATTCGGTGGTTCCGACTGCTCCGCAGACGTCGCCTTCAACAGGATAGACAACGAGCCAAATAAATTCTCCAAGATGGAGGCCAACGGCAATGCTCTAATGAATAGCATCATTGTTGTACAGAGGGAAGGAGCCAACATTGCCGAGGGCTCCGAATTAGATTGGTATCCCAACGATGTAATCGAAGACAGAAAGATGCAATTCTCAATGGACGCAATCAGTGCTTTCGGGAGGAGCGATATATCACGGGTCGATATCCTGATGAGGGGTCCAAATGGTAATTACGAGGTCGATGAAAGAATTACTGGGGATATGGAAGAAATAGAGGACTCCAGTACGGGGATATTCGGAAAGTATGTCCATACTTACAACAGCGGGCTAAGCCCTGGTGAATACACAGTCATCCTCAAGGTAAGAGACGTTGGAGGTAATGAGATCGAGATAGAGCACGAGCCAATCGAAATGCACCAATTTGGCGTCTCATTGAAGCATAGATTCGATCGTTCAGTNGAGTATTTCGCACCGGGGAAGGTAACNCCCGTGCCAATGGTTCTAGTGCACAGNGGNGACTCGACAAAATCGATGANCGTAGAGNTNGAAGTNCTAACAAATCTAGGGAGCTCGTGGTTAGTAGAGTTCGATTCTCCAGCCGGGTACGAGATGAGTTCGGGCGGTTCTGTTCTCAATCCAACAGTCACACTCACAGCCCCGGATGACCTCACAGGAATGCCCAAGAAGATAGAGATTAGAGCCATAGCCGAGGCAGATGTTGATGGGGTTATCTCAGTTGTACATCAGGATACTTTGGTCTTGAACGTCGAGAAGATCGATGTATACCAACCACCAGTAGTTTCTATTTGGTCAGAGGATCACAAGATTCCCATTGCTAACTCCTCAAGAGGAGATGCCTTAGACTCAACGATACCAAGATTCGCTGAGTATGGAGAGTTCAACCCATTCATACTCGAGATTTTCAACTCTGGCTTCGATGCCGATACCTTCAGGATCGACATCCTAAAAAGGTCGAAGTCAATATTCCAACTACACGACAATCTAACCGGTCAACGGATACTCCAGGATGAGGGTGATGGTACATTCCATACCTCTCTGCTTGAGAGGCACAATACCCAAGTTTTGATTCTAGGAATTAAGCCAAGTCTTGATAGAGAGGACGACGATATCGGAGAAATCGAAATTGAGGTAATAAGTGGGGGGAACGCATCTACGACCACTAAGGTCTCATTCACCATTCAGAGAACTTATGGGATTAGAGGCGAGATTTCTCAGGACTGCGACGGCACCCCATTGGGTCACATGGAGGTCGCTCTGTGTGCCCCCGGGCAGGATAGGCCGGTACTGGAATTCAGAGCAAGGATCACAAACAGCGATACTGAACTAGGCCCCGCCTCATGGTGGTTGCTAAAGAATCCAGCCAGCCTCCAGGAGAATTTGGAAAGAGATACGAAATATGGTAATTGGGAATATAGAATCACCAACTCAGACGGTGAGGCAGTTCCTCGTGTTTCACTTGGCCCAGGGGACTTCACTGAAGTTTTCCTCAGCGTCACTATGACCAATCAGGTGGATGCGGGTAATCACACAGTATTCCTCAGAATCGTAGAGGATGTGGACGAAGATAATCCTCGCTATTTCGACCTGCCTATGACATTCGAAGTCGATGCAGTAGATCCCAAGTTGGAGATAGTTCAAGAATCCCCAAACAAGAAGTTCTCACCTGGTAACGATTACTCAATTACAATGATCGTCAAAAACGAAGGGAACAGTCCCATGACAGTCTTGCTTGAGGCTGATGCCGATGCGAGCGGCTGGGCAGTCTCAATAGGTGGGCTATCAGGCTCTCCTTTAATTGAAATAGATCAATTTGATCAAGCTACTTTTACAGTAGAGATTTCTGTACCAAGCTCAGCAAATAACGGACAGTCGGTTCCGATTTCAATTACTGCGACCCCCCTAGATACTGAGCAGAGCTTTGCCGACTCATTGAAGGCCCAGTTCACTCTAGTTGCGATAGTCGAAATTTCATCAATCACCAAGATAGTGGTCAACGAGATTGTTCATCCAAGGCCGATTTCTATGGTACTCTTTGCAGTCAGCGTTTTACTCTTGTTTGCAGGAGTCCAGAGCAGACTCAACAGAAGGCGGTGGGCAGCACAGATGAGGATGCTAGAATCCCTATCGGAACCAGAAGAAGATGTACCGTCTGAGGTGCCAGACATACCAGCACCAGTAGTGGTAGAAGAATCACCTAGAGCAGTGGACAGATACGACGATGACGACGTTGAGCTTATTTGAGCAGTTCAGATGTACGAACGACGCTCCATTCTTCTTAAGACCCCGAGTTATCGCCAGGAAACTGTGACACATATCATGAGGTTCGTAATTGCGAATTACGAAGGTAATCTCGAATCATCAAAGAAGAGATCAGCAACTCTTTTGACATTCCTATTCCTGATATCAAGTACAGCTTCTATCCATTTTTCTGCATTCGAGGCTTCGGCTACAAACAACGACCAGGATGCGGACGGCCTTCCATACGGTATCGAGTTCATCATCAACACACAACCCCAAGATTGGGATTCTGACAATGATGGCCTCCCAGATGGGTGGGAGTGGCAGTACGGACTGGATCCACTATCTTCATTGGGAGATAACGGATCTACTGGAGATCCAGATTCCGATGGCCTGACAAACCTCAATGAGTACCTCTTCGGAATACCCTCTGGCTGGGACGAACCCTCGACTACCAATGTCCTTGACAATGGTGTTTGGTGGAACGGGACCATCCCAGTTTCAAACTGGGACGAGGAAAGCGCGATGCAAGTTATCCAAGGCTCAGGATCCGATGGTGCTGATGAGGATCCGGTAGGAAACATCTGTACCGACACCTTCGACAATGACCATGATGGGATGGTCGACTCAAATGACAATGACTTCGACGGTGACGCAGATTGCAACTCTGATGATGACGATGGGGACGGAGAAATCGATGAAGACCCCAATGGCTGGGATACCGATGGAGATGGTATGCCAGATGGCTGGGAGGTAGCAAACGGTTTGGATCCTACTTCAAATTCCAATCAGGACGGAACATACGGGGATCCGGACTTCGATGGCTTAGCTAACATCTACGAGTACGTCAATCCTGCATGGGGGACCAGGAACGGCTCGACATTCCCTCCTACACAGTATTTCAGACCAGGTCCGGTAAACATGACAATCACTGAGTCGCCATGCAACCCAGTCCTCTCTATAGGGCCAGGAGGATGTGCAATATTCACCGCAGAGGTCGATGGCATAACGCAGACAGACCCACAGAACAACGATACTGACGGCGACGGCCTTAATGACTCATTCGAGGGACTAGTGTTGCTTACCGATCCGACCTCCCCTGACACTGATGGTGATGGGATATTGGATGGAATCGAGTACAACGGCTCTTACGGAGACCCCGCACAAGGCTCAGATCCACGTGACAATAACACCGATGGTGATCATCTTGATGATGGGGATGAGGACCTTAACGGAAACGGGGTGATTGACACAGGAGAGACTGATCCGACCAGGATAAACGACGAAGGGGACTTCGATGGCGACGGTCTTCAGAACTGGGAGGAGAACAACTCATGCACCCTTTGGAACGTCGCTGATACGGATGGAGGGGGCATAAACGATGGAGACGAAGGCTTCCCCGGACAGACCGATCCATGCACCTCGACATTTGATCTTGTCTTCACGGTAATAGCGTGGGACGGAGAGGCGGACACGCTTACTCTGAACTCTACAGAGGGAATCGACCCGGATCCCGTAGACTGGAGGGGAAGCCCCCCAATGGCTTACTACATTTCTCCAAATGGCACGCAAACACCGTTCGGCTACTCCTCACTGGAGTCACTTTTCATGAGGGGCGTTGACGTCGAACCCCCTGCGGGTTCCAATACCATACTAATTACAAACGGATCTTGGTGCTGGGATGCTTCTCCAAACGCATCCAATGACCCATGGTGTGACGACGACTACAAGGACACCGATGGTGACGGACTGGCCGACTGGGAGGAACTGACCGCAACTTGGGGGTACCTATCCGATCCCACTCTATTCGATACAGATGGAGACGGCGTGAACGACCTCTCGGAGATACTGAACGATACAGACCCAAGGGAGCCCTGTGACAATCTTCTCGATTCAGATGGAGATGGCCTCAATAACTACTTTGAGAACTCTACGGGCTGCTCGATGATTTTCGGTATCGGTGGCAATCTTACTAGTGATGTCTGGTTCACGCTTTGGAACGTAGCCGACTCCGACTCCGGAGGAGTTGATGACGGTCAAGAATACCTTGACGGTACAAACCCCCAGAATAATCCCGATGATGACATTAATCCCCTAGATACGGACGGAGATGGGATTCCCGATTCCGTAGAATTGGACCTCGGTACTGATTGGTTGGATCCAGACTCAGATGGAGGGGGGGTTCCCGACGGCGAAGAATGCCCAGAGGATTTCTGGGAGCTAGACTGTATCGGCTCTCCGAGCGACCCCTTCGACCCTTCTGATGATATCGAGGAGAACTCCCTGATGTTCACAGCGACAAACACCTCAGACGGTCTTGACCCGTCTGTGCGGCACTACTGGAGATGGCACACTTACGACTACTACACCGGAGTCTCGTGGGGGGTGAACAACACTCTTGTCGGAAACACTCAGGTAATGCCTGAATTCTCTGTTGAACAGGGAGTTGCAGACCAGTCCTTCTGGAATCACTCAGGACCTCTATCATGGGAGATTATCTTCGATGAAGCGGGATACATCGGGCCTGGACGGGAACTAATACAACCATTCAATGTAGTCAACTTCACGACTTGGGTAGACTTTACGGCTGGCCTTAATTTCTCAAACTACACCAGAGATGTGATCGTCGACAGCGCTGTGATTGAGGCGCTTTATGTGAATGCTCCAGAGGTGATTCTTACTACTGAGATTACTGATAACTCCACCGCATTCGATGATTCGGAATACGGTAAAGACCTCCCTCAGGACTTCTTGGATAATGGAGATTTTGTGATCAATCTGACACAGGACATACTGGATCAGTCCGGAGCAATTGCAGCATGGGACAAAATCAAGGCAATTCAGGACTTCCTCGTCAATGGCAATGAGACCATATCCTTCCTGAGGAACCATTACGGTTCGGGAAGGCCGGATGGGATGGGCAGTGATAGTGACATTACTCACTGGATTCTGAACTCTTCTCGAGAAGGAAACTGTGACGAATTCACCTCCGTCTTCGTTACGATGTTGAGAATAGCGGGGATGCCGGCAAGGAAGGTAACAGGATTCGCAGGAGGGACCTGGGATGGCAAGTCCTTCAACGTGTATGGGAAGGACTTCACGAGATGGGCGGAAGTGCATCTTCAGACAAATCAGAACCAAGGAGAACTGGATATGGGTTGGATCCCGTTCGAGGCTTGTCCACCGATGTCGGAAGTAACAGTTAATGTGGAATCTTTGGGGCCAACCTCAATAGAAAGGAACGTATCGATTTCAGAAGAAATATGGGTACAAGGGACCCTAGTATTCTCAGAAAATCAGACACTGGTAGAAAACGTCTCGCTGTCTCTTTACTTAGTGGAGCCAGAATCATCTGATAATGTCCCAGGCAGCGCAGCAATTCCTGAGCATGTCGTTGCCAGCGTCTCGACAGATTCCAATGGATCGTTCAACCTAACGGGGCTGCCTCAGGAAGTAATCCAGCCCGGATTCGGATCATTGGTCATTCTGACTTCTGAGAAGGGTTATGTCGGAGTTCAGGGAATAACGATGGCATGGTTACTGAATGTCTCAGACAACGTCTCTCTCTCCATCACAAATCCAATCCCCGTGAATCAGCCTATGCTGGGGATAGGTGTTAACTCGTCAATCACTGGGCAACTATCATGGGCTAGTTCCCCATTCCTCGATCCTTCGATAAGAGACGATATGCAGGTCGTTCTGAACTACTCATCCCAAGTTGATGGAGAGGTATCAATCACATCAGGAGTCTCTAGCGGTGGTTACTATGAGTTCGTGGTCCCGATAGACGAGACCGAGCCTCTCGGGCTGATGGATGCGGCAATTTCATTCGATGGATGGCACTTTGATGATCTCAACAACGAAACACTCCCATCTTACCATGCCAGACCTAGTAACTATTCCTTCAAACTCAACATCACTCTATCTCCTAACCTGACCGTCGATCTAGAGGCGCAGTCAACGAACAACTCAATTTTGGAAATAGGAAGCAATGTGTACCTGAATGGAACTGTCCTGAGCAGGGGTCCGTCTCCCTCGCCACTGAACGGGACACTTATCTTGGAAATGAGGAGGGCCGACATTTCCGGGCCATTCGTGGAACTTTCCTCTTGGTACCTGAACAACTCTTCTTGGGGGCCAAATCCCGGTGAGTTCTCCATAACTTGGCCTTTCTCTGCAGCTGAGGTTCCGATACCGGCAGGTCCCGTTGACGTCAGATTCCAGTTTGATTCCGATGACCTAAATGCGAATGATCAGGAACAGTTCTCCGATACGTTCGGGATTCGTAGCTTCGTGGTATTCGACTACGAACTCCCATTTGCGATTAGGGGTAGGGAGTACTCTGTGGACGTCTTGTTGGAAGATCATACAGGCTCATCTTTCGCATCTTTCGAAGGGGAATACACTCTGCTCTTCGACGGAGTACTCGAATGGAATCAGACAGACCCAGATGCAGGCAGGGTGACTCCAACGTTCACCCCGACATGGAACATGGCTCCTGGTGACTATGACTGGAACCTTAGCTATGCAGGATCTACATGGCTTAACGCGAATTCGACTTCAGGAGTCCTGAGAGTTAGAGGATTAGCCAACGCCACTGCAAACCTAACCAGCGATTGGTCTGTCAGGGGGTCCACGAACTGGATTTCTGGAATCGCAAAGGACATGATTCTCCAGAATGCGGTTACTCAGAACAACTCCTCTGTGCTAGTACAGCTCCTTGTCCCATCCGATCTCCCCACAACTCCCGGCGGTTTCCCTGCCGCACCCGCCGTATACAACATCGCCAATGGATGGGTGGACAACCTAACTGGCTCTTACAACCTATCATTCGAAATCCCTTCAGGAATACCCTCCGGTGTCTACGAGATTTCGGTCACTCTGGGATTCTCCTCGAATCCCCCTGATGGAGGGGCATACTACAATGCAGCAGATCCGACCACAATTCCTATTGGAGTCCAAACAGAATTCGTCGTTCAATCGGATCCAACTTCTTTGATAGTTACAGCAGGGGAGCAGCTGGAACTCCAAGCCACTGTGACTGACGTCGAGGATCCGAGTGCGAAGCTATCCGGAGTAACCCTTGACTTGTACTTCGACTGGGGGGGCCCTCTACAGACCATTCTCCAGTCTTCCAGCACAAATTCCGAGGGAATAGCCTCCTTCGATGCTACGATACCATCGTCCACCCCTCCTGGATTCTATGACATTAGGATACATGCCCCAGATGATGTAACCGACACTCTTGAGGCCCCTGGGGCTGGAAGGTGGCTAGGCAACCAGAGCTTTGCAAATCTAACAGTCCAGGTGGGTAGCACTGTCGAAATCACGTTTATCCCAAGCCAGGTAACTGCCCTCCAGACTTTCAACCTAGTCGGGACTGTAATGGACTCGGCGGATACAAACAGGACAGTAGACGGACCAGTTGGAATCAACGTCTTCTTCTTAGACGAGCCCGATGAACTACTGATAGAGAACCGCACCACTAATGCATCGGGNGGGTTCAACGTCTCAGTACCCACAGATGCCCTAGGAAACGGTGTAAACAGAGGAGATAGAACCGTAGTAGTCAGCGTAGTCAACGGCTCGACACCATTCTACCTAACTGGAAACGGGGATGCATCTATTCTCGTAATGGGGGTTCCCCAGTTCACTGATACGAACCCATTCATCAACACAATCATTGACAGGGGCGACTCAGCCATCATGACCACCAGGCTTGTCGAGTTCAGCAACAACGAGGCACCCCTTTCAGGATTCGAGGTCCAAGTGCTCTTTCACGACACTTGGCTCGACCCTTCGGTCACCGCTGCCGACGGCAGCGCCTCCTTCGAATTCGAGATACCTCACGACCATCCACTGGGCCTCGTTAACGTAACCTTCGTCTTCAATGGTTCTGGTGACCTCAACCCCGCCGTCCAGATTCTGAACACTATTACCGTAAGGTCCCCCGTNAGCATTTTGATTGACCCGATCCAAGCCAACCCTTTGCCAGGAGAGCCATTCAACGTCACAGGTTCGCTCACCTCCAGCAACGGGACAGGTTTGTCAGACACCAATGGAAACCCACTGAATCCCACTCTGATTTTCTTGATAGACGGAGAATCCGCGAACTTTACCGTCCCATCAGTTGTATTCAACTCCGACGGCACATGGTCAGCCCAGATACGTCTGGATCTGTCGTTCCCTCGCGGTCCTCATGGCATCGATATTTCATTCACGCCCCAAGTAACCTACTTCTCCTCCGCTTCTGCCTTCACCACTTTCAACAGCAGAGGCTACACTGTCCTAACAATTGAGAGTCCGGATGACCTAGATCCGGATAATAGGACAATCCGGGGTGACACCTTCGACATGTCCCTGTCAATCATCGATAATTCAGGATCACCAGTCTCCTCCGCAACCGTTGTTATCGAGGTAGACAACATCACCGTGTGGGGTGGGCTCACCGACTCTAATGGGACTGCTTCGCCATCAATCTTAGTCAGGCCAGACAGAGATCCTGGGCCGATGAGGGTAACTGCAAATTTCTCCGGAATCAGCGGACCTACTGGCCTCCTAGGAGACGAGACCTGGACCAGGGTCGTTGTCCTAGCACCTACTCAACTAGTTCTGAAAGAGGCAACCTCCCCCTCAATCGTTGGGTCCTCAGTAACCTTCACCGGCTCCCTCCAAGACGAGAGGGGACAGATGCTGAAAGAGGACGGCAACCTCAGTGGGGGCCTAATTCATTTGCACATTAATGGGGTTGACGTAGGACCAGCATACACCGTATTCTCGAACTCTACCACGGGACAGTGGTCGATAACATACCAGATCCCCTCAGACATGGATTTCGGACAACACCAAGCAAAAGTCGAGTTCCTCGGAGGATTCTCATGGGTCGACCCAATGGGTCAGGGGGACTCGGTTAATCCCGAGTACTACCTAGGCTCAACAGACTCCCTGGCATTCAACGTGACACAGACCTCACAAGTAGTGATTTCAACTTCTCCTTCTGAGATAGACAGGACCGAGGTCGCCACTGTTGAGGGGATGCTCACTGATGGCGTTGGGAGGGCCATTCCCAACAGGGAACTTGTCCTTTCAGTGGACGGGCAAGAAATAACCTCGATTTCCGTAAACTCCAACGGATCCTTCGTAGGTTTAGTGCCAATTCCACCCAACATGCCAATAGGTCCGATAATCATCGGGGTTGAGTTCCTTGGTGAGGACTTCATCCTCCCATCCAACTCCACCGTGGTATTCACCGTCTTCGCACCCGTCTCGGTCACCATTGATGATATCGGACCAATTGCTGTAGGGGATGAAATGACAGTTTCCGGTACGGTCAAGGACAATCTCGAGAACGGTTGGCTGGACAGCCATACAATAGAGGTCTTCGTGGACGGGGCCCTCATTGGCATTACAAGCAGTCAGCAGGATGGCAACTGGAGCCTGCAATGGGTGGTTCCGGAGTCTGTGGAAATAGGAAACCACTCCATTTCCTCGATCGCACCTGCTCAAGGATTCTACAGAATGGGCTCTTCAGAGTCCAACTTCACCGTATCGTATCATACCGAGATATCCCTGCAGGTTGAAGGCAGCTACGCAACACGCGGCGGATATTGGAACTTCAGCGGCAGACTTTTCGAGTCCGACACAGGTTTCGAGCAAGGCTTGGAAGGAAGGGAAATCACTGTTCTACTTGACGGCTCAGATGTAGAAACCATAACAACAGAAGAGGGAGGACTGTTCTCTCTGAGCCACAGGGCGCAGTACTCACTAAACAGGGGTTCTCACAACTTCACATTCCTATTCCAGGGTGAGTTCCTTTACCTTCCTGCTGAATCACAAATGGAGGTATTCGCCCTATCTGACGTCATTATAGAGATGCAGCCGATTACAAACACAATAGTGAGGGGAGACTCTTCCCCTTCACGATCGATAATGCTCCAGGGCCTGATAAGGGAGGTCGGCGGAGACTCGGAAATTTTTGATAATCTCTCCATGTCCCTTTTTTGGGGTGAAACCGAACTCCCCATGACTTCGGGACCTTGGGGCAATCCCGATACTATGAACTTCCAGATTAGAGCCAAGGCACAGGAGTTCATGACTCCGGGAGACAATATGGTTACGATTGTCGTGGAGTCGAATCAAGCAAGCTTCCTGAATGGGGGGTCCAAAGAGATAGAGATCCTTGTCATGGTCGAGGTCGACTTCGAGTACTCGGAAATAGAACTATCCGATGGGCAGAGAATAATCAGAGGCTCGGTGAACGCCACGGCAAGGGACACTGGAGCTCCATTGGAAGGCCTCTCTCTGAGTGCTAGCCTCGTCAACGGCAGCGTCACCCACTTCTCCGTATCCAAACTGACGGGGGCGGATGGGGTCTTCGAATACGAGTTCAAGTCAATGGCACCCCTGCCTCCACTTTCCTCGCAATCCCCCCCTCCCGAGGGATGGGGGGTGCTCGCCGTCCTGCTGATGTCCGAGTCGGACTTCATCGAACCTGGTAGCTTGGCTCTGCTCCCTTCTTCGGGAATCCAAATCGTCTATGAGAAGCCAGAGGAGGCATCCTTCCTGGATAGGGCAGCAGTAGCCATTGCAGCCATTGTTGTGGGGGCCATTCTAGTAGCGATGGGTGCCATGGCCATCAACACTAGGAGGAAGTCCACCATCAAGGAGCTGGCCAATATTTTCGGACAGACGGTTGAGATGCTAGCGTCCGGTGACGAGTACAGGCGAGCAATCTTCCTATGCTATGAGAACCTGTGCTCCGCCCTCACACGACGCGGGTTCCTGCGTCGTAACTTCGAGACCGTCAGGGAGTTTGAGATGGCTATCCGAGGCGCACTGCCCATCAGCGAGGCGTCATTGGTTTCGCTAGACAGGATTTTCGAGGAAGCACGGTACTCCAGCCACGTCCTAGGAGATGCCCATAGGGACAACGCCCAACTGGCCCTGTCATCAGTAGTTGATGAGATTGAGGAGATTCAGGACATTCCGAAGAGAGGTCCGCTCGAGTTCGAGCTAGAAGAATGACTTAGTCCAACCTGATGGAGACGATATCCCCTTCCCACTTGGCTCCCTCAACCCTCATACCTTCCGGTAGGCGGAATGATCTGGACATGCCACCGAACCTCCCAGCCGAAATTATTCTGACTAGTTGAGCGTCTCCGTCTTCTCTAGTGCCGATGGAGAATCCATCCCTCTGAACAGGGGGGAGGGGAATCCGGATGTCATTGCCAGACCATTCGCCCCCTATCTCCGACACGAATTCCCCTAGTGATGAGACTTCATCGTTCAATGCCCTGGACTCTATTTCCGAAACTACAGATGAGTGCATTTGTTGAACATCAGATAGGTGAGGCAGGCCCCTCATGAACTCCCGGTGCATGGATTCGGCATCGGTGTCAAGACCGACCTTGAGATCTGCCAATCCACCGGCTTCCTCTATGATATCTTTGTCTGACTCAACATCTATGCTCGTCCATCCCATGTAATGCCCAGATATCCGACCCGAATGAACCCATTGATGTTCACATCTGAAAGAACGACTTTACTCTCTCAGCCGTTCTTGTCGGGCTGGTTGTTTGCATCCTCTGCATCTCTGGGAAGCAATTACGTTCCCTTTGACCCAACAACCTCTTCTCAAGTAACACAATTATTGCTCGATCTTCCTTCTTCCTAATCGGCCTCCCTAGTGCTTGGAGTATACTATTCACAGCAGGCTGCAAACTGGCATATTTCCACGCTTTATTCCTATCAAATTTCTTTGTGTAATATTCAATTAGAGCATCTTGTCTTGCGCTAGGAGGTGGCAAAGGTAAGCCTACGCAGACTAGGGAATTTAGGATATTATCGGGATAGTCAACCCCTTCTGATAACTTTCCACTGAGAACACCAAAAAGCGCAGCCCCTCTCATATTTCTTTGTTCTCTCAACCTATCGATTATGCTCTGTAATGTTCCCTTCCTCATTCCTTGATCCTCTTTCAGAATCAACTTGCCCGTCCATGAATTATCGAAGTGATCATGAATTTCATTCAACATCGAATAGCTAGGTGCAAAGATTGCAACATTTCCCTTGGTGTTGATAATGACCGATCTAATATGTTCCAATATTCCCTCCATAGACTCTCTTCTCTCTGTGTATTTTGTGGTGACATCATTGGCTATCAAAACAGGTCTATTTCCAAGAGGGAAACCGGATGGGTACTCGACACAATTGGCCCTTTCTGATGGGATGCCGAGTATTTCGGAATACATTTCGGGCGGGAATAATGTTCCAGACATCAGAATTGAACCTAAACACTGGTTGAAAATCGGTCCACCAACTACGCTCGGATCTAGAAGATGACTTGTTATCCTAGGGTCTTGACTAATCTCCTTTTTATCGAAAACTAATGCCAATGCATTGTTATTTTCGTAATTGATGCAAATCTCGAGGAACTCAGCTAGTCTTGTGCAGTCATTCTTCTCATCATCTTCAGAATCTTCCTCTTCATCGATTTCTACTGCCAATAAACGACTAACCATGGCTCCGATTCGATCTTTTTCTCCTAGATCTTCTTCAATTACTCCCTCGATTGATTTTGAAATCACATCGAGGAATTCTTTGGTTTGAACCCTGATATCGTCACCTCTAGACTCGCTATTTTCAAACTCCTTTTCTCTGAACCAATTTGAGATTCCCTCATTCATCAAAATTGCATTAATCTGCTTCTCGAGATTTTTTGCTTCCCTTACCCTTTTCGACTCGGGAATATCCAACTCGGTTTCTGTTTGTTGAAGGGTTTCCCTGTATTCAACGACATTGTCAAGAGCCCACTTGAAGACTTGATCATCAATTGTCCTTTCGAGGCCACTCCTAATTCTATCTGGGAGGTTATGGGCTTCATCCACTATGATTATCGTATTTTCTAATTCCACCCCCATTACAGGAAGTGATGATTCTCGGACGCCTTCGACGAAAATGTGATTGTAATCGCATACGATTATGTCTGTCGATCTTGCTGCATCTCGTGATGTCGCCCAAGCGCAGATATCTTCATTCTCTACTTTCTTAAGTACCTGATCTACATGCATGGGTTTCGAATGAATGAACTCTTCCAAACCCGATCTAAGGAACCTCCTCTCCGCTTCAGTCACCCCTTGTTCACAATCACATCTTCCTTTAGAGTCTACATTCTTACACATGCTTCTTCTTCCAATGATATCAACCAATTTAATTTTAGAAAATCCTTGAGGAATCCGATTGTTAATTTCGCGAATAGTATCTACAACGATTCTGTGTTGTGACTGTCTGCCTGTAAGGAACAAAATCTTCGGAATTTCCTTACCGAAACTGTAGTGATTAGCTACAGTTAGCGAAGATGCTAGTGCCGCGGCAGTCTTCCCAATCCCCGTCGGAGCCGCAGCCAATAGGAATCCTCCCTCCTTTAATGTCTCAATTCCATCGTCAATCATTCTTCTTTGAGACTCTCTCGGAGTTTCATGTGCGAAGAACAACTGTCCATTCTCCAATTCTCCCTCCGACATGGAATCCTACTAGAGAATTGACCGTCCATAAGTTTGCATCCCCGATCAGCATTTCATCTGGGCAGAGTAGGGTTGCCCCGCACGAGGCGTGCGGGACGGTGTGTGTGTTGAGTTCTATCTCTGTTCTGCTTTCCTTTGGGTTCGAGGGGCATCTTTGGAGTCGTATCCGACTGCGTTGCTTAGCCTCCTGGCCCTATCTCTGATCTTCCTCAGACCGGTCTCGAACCTACCGGTTCCGTTTGATTTGTGGTTGGGGGAGCGGACATGCCGCTCCCCCGATTTCTGTACGTGCATCCCAACATCGTCCATATCTCTCTCACTCCTAAATGTTTGAATCTTCATCATGTCTGGAGCGCAACTCATCCATGCGTCTCCTCAATAGGTCCACAACAGTGGCTCCTTCGACCATCTCCTTGCGGATCATTTCCCTAGCAGATTGTCTCAGGACTACATCCGCTGACTCCCCGACTATCTTGCAGTAGTCCCTGAGCCTGACAGTAAGATCTGGACCTAAGTCGACCTCTATCCTATCTCCCTTGCCAGGAAGTGGGGTAGCAAGCATCCTCCTGACAGCCTCTCGGATTACATCAGACCTGTTTCTCATGCCATCGAAACCAACCAGCCTGTCTAGCTCCAGGAGGTGATCTTCTGGTATCCTTAGCGAGACCATTGGACTGTTGCCGGCCACCTACATGCCCCTCCTGAAACTGCGAGAGGAGCGTACAGGATATAATTGTATTGCAATTGAAATACAATTGAATTACAATTTGACTTTAATGAAATGCCGCGTTTCAATCCGGCAACGTGCGTTTCAAGGCACATGACTGTCCGGCATTCTTTGTGATACTGTGAAGGTCATCAACGATGCAATCCACGGCCAATTCAAATTGGGTGGCGTGACAAAGGACCTTCTTTCAACCCCGGAAATGAATAAACTCAGTCACATCAAGCAGTTGGGGCTCGCTCATTTGGTATTCCCGGGAGCGCATCACACTCGCTTTGAACACTCGTTGGGGGCCTCTCACATCGCGGGAAGGATGGCAGAATCTCTTTCAATGGACGATTTAGACAAGGATACCCTACAAGTTGCAGCCATGTTGCACGATGTCGGGCATGGCCCGTACTCGCACACTCTGGAGCATATCCTCTCGGATAGAGGAGGCCTTGATCACATGGAGGTCACCAAAGGGATAATCCTCGGCGAATATGATGTCATAGTCGAGGGTGAAGGCGAATCCCTAGATAATAGGAAATCCATTCCTGATATATTGGAGGATAGAGGTCTAGATCCAAAACTCGTCTCTTCGCTGATCACTGGTCCCGATGCGTCCGGAACCGAGAGGTCCTTGCTAAGCTGGTCAGAGGGGCAATCCGATTTCTCTGGAGAAGATAGGACCCTTGCTCTCCTCGTACATGGTCCTGTGGATTGCGATCAACTGGACTATCTTCTCAGAGATTCCCACTTCACTGGAGTCAAGCATGGAGTAGTGGACCACAATCGCCTCATAGAGTGCCTGAGAAGTCAGAGCGGCGACATTGTTGTAGAACAAGGGGGGCTATCTTCTCTGGAAGGGATGCTAGTCGCAAGGGGGCTGATGTACAGTGCTGTTTACTTCCACAGGGTCACCAGAGTTACAGAAGTGATGCTTTCAAGAGCAGTCGAGCGAGCGGGAGATAATCTCCCTGACTCCTTGGACCTCCAGAGAAGGGTGGATGCCGAGATATGGGCAGAATTGGACAATGTCGGGGGATTCTCGAGAGATATGGTTACTAGACTCAAGTACAGGAATCTTCTGAAAGTTTGCCTGAGCAGGAGGAAAGAAGATATGACCCAAGAGCAGGTAGAAAGGCTAGCAAAGGCGGCCAATAACCTGTCAGAAAGAAGGGAGTTGGAGGACGATATTGCATATAGGGCCGGTCTAGAACCTGGATATGTGGCGATTGACGTAAAAACAAGGTGGCTGAAGGAGGTAACCCCAATGGCCGAGGCTCTCAGGAGGAGGCAGGTAAGCCAAGAGGCAGTATATGTGATGACAACCTCAGGAAATGAGCGTAGAGTCTCAGAAATCGCTCAAAAAATACTGTTCGAATAACCTCTCCATTTCGGTATAGGTTCTTGGAACATTGAAAAGGGGGACATCCGCAGGGGCGCCCGCCCGACCTCGGGATCAACATAATCGTTGGTGACCAAATGGACAATGCGATAAAGACAGTTTACGAGACAGTGATAACGAGAGACCCAAACCAGCCTGAGTTCCATCAGGCAGTGGAAGAAGTACTAGAAAGCCTCGGACCCGTGATATCTGAGAATCCAGAATACATGGAAGTCGTACAGAGTATGGTGGAGGCCGAGCGAGTAATTCAGTTCAGAGTACCATGGTACGACGATGAGGGATCCCTACAGGTGAACAGGGGCTACCGGGTCCAGTTCAACAGTGCAATAGGGCCCTACAAAGGCGGGCTAAGGTTCCACCCAAGCGTCAATCTGTCCATATTGAAGTTCCTAGGATTTGAGCAGGTGTTCAAGAATAGCCTAACAGGGCTGCCACTGGGCGGTGGAAAAGGAGGTTCGGANTTCAATCCCAAAGGGAGANCNGACTCCGAGGTCAAGAGATTCTGCCAGTCTTANATGAGTGAACTTTGGAGGCATATTGGTGCTGATCTCGATGTGCCTGCGGGAGATATCGGAGTTGGAGGCAGAGAGATAGGGTACATGTTCGGGATGTTCCGGAAATTAGCAAANGAGTTCACCGCCGGNGTGNTNACAGGAAAAGGACTCTCCTACGGNGGTTCGCTTATCAGNCCAGAAGCAACTGGCTACGGTTTGGTATATTTNGCAAGAGAAATGCTGTCCACGAAGGGTAAGTCATTCAAAGGTGCCAGAGTAGCAATTAGCGGATCCGGAAACGTAGCGCAGTTCGCCTGTGAGAAGATCCTGGATCTCGGAGGCAAGCCCGTTACAATGTCAGATAGCGGCGGCTACATTTATGATGAATCTGGAATAGATAGGCAAAAGCTTGCATGGATTATGGATCTCAAGAATAACAAGAGAGGGAGGATCAAGGAGTACGCTGATCATTTCGATGGAGTTGAGTACACCGAATCAAAGCCCGAGCCAAATCATAACGAACTGTGGGCGACCGAAGTCGATGTTGCCCTCCCTTGCGCTACCCAGAATGAGGTTAATGAGTCAGAAGCTAGGATGCTGGTCGAGGGTGGAGTGATTGCTGTAGCGGAGGGTGCGAACATGCCATGTACTCCCGAAGCAATCGAGGTATTCCACGAAAACGGGATCCTATTCGGACCTGGTAAGGCCAGCAATGCTGGAGGGGTGGCGACCTCGGGTCTCGAGATGAGTCAGAACAGCCTTCGGATGAGTTGGACCAGGGAGGAAGTAGACCTGAAGCTAGAGAACATAATGATCAACATTCACAAGAACGCATTCGACACTGCGGAGAAGTATGGCATGCCTGGAAACTATGTGGCTGGGGCAAACATCGCCGGATTCCTGAAGGTTGCAGAAGCTACAATGGCTCAGGGAGTTCTCTGATATTCTTCGTCCTCGACTTCCTCTTCGGTGTTTGTGTAGATCGATAGAAGGAAGTAACCCCCTATGCCTGCTGCCACGAATAGTGCAACTAGAGCCGGCATCATGGTCGAAACCTCCTCGTCCTCGGCTTCAGTCCATTCTATGCTATTGCTAGAAAACTGGCCCCCTCCGAAAGAGAACTCTTCCACTAGTTGAGTGGGGGTTAGAATCCTGCACCTAAGGGATTCAGTGCCTTCGACTGTTACTCTCCAACTGAATGGAATACTAATTTGTTCTCCTGAGCTAATGATGGCATTGGGGAAGGACGGTGAAATCTGTGCAGTAGATCCAGTGCTAACATCCTCGCAGTTTATTGCCAGAGATGCGGCAGCTGAGCCGGTGTTTTCTATCACTGCAACCATATTTGCGGAATTGCCAACAGAGATATTTTCAGTGGGATTCCCACCATCATCAACGGCACCCAAAGAAACCCACCCAATACTTGGGGTTCCACTGTCAACAACAACTTGATTCTCCCATTCGAGAAGGAATTGCCCACCTCCGTAGTCCCCTATTCCTGACTCTTCAGGATTCCATGCAGTTCTGTAATCTGTAATTGTGACGATCGCTTGCTCGCTCCAAATCCTTTCAGACTCCCANGANTTNTCATCCGACCATGAAATCTCTACGACCCTCTCCCTTCCTCCATCAATGAACGAAATCCCCATCTCGTTACTGAAGTTGGAATAGCTTGGGAACCTATGCATGCCTGTGATCTCGTAGGTAACATACATGGCATCAAATGAAAGACTCTGACCAGCTAATCTCCTTTCCCACTTGTCCGTTAATCCACCAGAGCCGATGACATCATCCCCCCACCCAATGGTTGAGAAACTTCTAGCTCTAACATCGTGGTCGTCGGTGCTGTTAGTGAATTCAGTGTTGCCTCCCAAAATGATTGCAGAATCGTCTTCCTCTAGAATTATCGGGCCAACCCTGTCAAGTTTGGTATCGTTTATGCTCAGTGTTCCCGAGGCACTAATCGTCCCACCGAAAATGGATGATCTGATCGACTCCATGTGCCCATTAATCTTGATGGTAAAGCCAGTATCTCCGTACACCATCATATTTCGATGCTGGACATCTGCAGCACTGCGCCAAATTCTTTCCTGACCAACCCTCTCGATGCTAATCTCACTCAAAGAAACTGGATGACAGAGGGGGCCGGTTAGACCCACCCAAACGTCAACAGGGCCACTACCTAGTGGTACGAAATCCTCCTCCCCACTAAGCTCCTTAGTCTCGTTTCCAAAATGTGCCGTGGCTCCGTCCAGAGAAAATCCCTGTATTGGTCGAATGTACATCCTTACATTTTGCTCCGATGCAGTTGTCGCTCTGACTGCCGACATATTCGCTTCGTCGCAGTAACCGAATCCTGCTAGTCCACCGGGAGCGCTATCCGAAGTTATATCCGAGTCTACTAGTCTCAAAGATGAAGAAGAATCCACGAATATTTGCACATTGTTACTAACAGTAAAGTGCGAGTCAACCAAGCTCAGAGACCCTCCATTTACCACCCTCACATTCTGCGAGAGGGACATATCGTCAGACCAGGTCATATCCGATTCGATGACTATGTCGTCTCCTTCTGCCGACACATCCATCGAAAATACGGAAACCGAAAGTAACAGAACTGCAATCAAAAAATTGGCTTCCATCTTTCTCATATCGGCCCGTTCATAATTAGGAACATGAATATCACCCCTACTGGTTTTAATAATTCATCTTTTGAAAGTGCCAAAGTAAGTGCGAAGGTTCATTCTCCTGATTTTACTGCCACTCCCATGTCCTCCGACTCATTGCCTTGGGATGACCCCTTCATCGCGCCACTTCTAGTCCTCTGGCTTTACCTCCCTGGATATCTCTCGAACACCGCTGCAATGCTTGGTGGGAAGTGGATTCCAGATATGACTGGAATTCCAGTTTACACGATAGACGGGGGTAGGGTTCTATCAGACGGAAATAGGATGCTAGGCGATGGGAAAACCTGGAACGGACTATTGGGAGGGACTATTGGCGGGGGCATCCTTGGAGTGCTAACTCACTCATTTGCTAGGGACAACCTCGTGACCTCTGCTCCGTTTCTGGATCCCGTTTCTTCTTATGCAACCAGCTCCGCAGAGATTTCAGATGCATGGTTCTACATGGGTGGGGGGCCAATGACCGCCTTCGTAATGGGTTGTGTTTTAGGGCTAGGATGTATGGTCGGCGACTCAGCAGGGTCATTCGTCAAGAGAAGAAGGGGCCACAAGAGAGAGGGAGATGTCAGCTCCAAAGCACCGCTTCTAGACACCCTTCCATTCGCAACCTCCACATTCATATTCGGACAACTTTTCCTCTCTCCCTCTCTGATCGGAAGTTCCGAACTACTGATGGGCATGGTGATACTACTGGTTTTCACCCCAATCATACACAGAACCTTCAATATCCTAGGACATAGACTTGGTCTTAAGTCGGTACCTTACTAGCTAAACCTCGTAGTGCAATCCATTATGACTGAGATGGCCAGCGGGGTACATGGCTGGCATCGAAGTACTCGTAGTAGGTAGTGGGGGGAGAGAGCACGCGCTTGCTCTGGGACTTTCAAAGAGCGACTCCGTTTCCAAGGTTCACTGTACACCGGGAAACGCCGGCACTTCCATGGTGGCAGTGAACCATCAAGTCCCCGATACTGATATTGAAGGGATAGTCGATCTCGCGATCCAACTCTCAGTCTCTCTGGTTGTTGTAGGACCTGAATCTCCACTGGTGGACGGCCTTTCTGATAGGCTCAGAGCAAATTCGATTCCCAGTTTTGGCCCACATTCGGAAGGGGCTCTTCTCGAAGGATCGAAAATCTATGCAAAGATGCTAATGCAGTCATTGGGAGTCCCAACAGGGTCATTTCACAGGGTTGAGAATCTGGATGAAATAGATGGCTCATTAGACTCTTATGAACCTCCTTGGGTAATCAAAAGGGATGTTCTGGCGGGGGGGAAGGGAGTTACCGTGACCACATCTAGAAAAGATGCCCGTGAGGCTCTAAGACATGGAATAGAAGAAGACGGCTTTGTGCTTATTGAAGAGCATCTGTCGGGTGAGGAGGCATCGATTCTGGTAATTATGGACGAGTCTGGATATGTGATGTTGCCACCTAGTCAAGACCACAAGAGGGTTGGAAACAACGATACTGGGCCGAATACTGGTGGCATGGGTGCATATGCACCCGCCCCCATTGTCACACCCTCTGTGCTTGCAAGGGCGAGGGAGGAGATTATCGAACCAATGCACCATCATCTAAGAAACTCGAGCACCCCCTATCGAGGATGCCTCTATGTGGGGCTAATGATAGACTCGCAGGGCTCTCCGAGCGTTGTAGAGTTCAACGTCAGACTGGGAGATCCAGAAGCTCAGGTCACCATTCCGCTAATTCAGTCGGACCTAGGAGAATTGCTTCTGGCAGCAGCAGAGGGAAGAGTTTCGGAAACTCAGGTAGAATTCAATAACCTCCACGCTTCGACCGTCGTCCTTGCTTCAGAAGGATATCCTGGAGCCGTTGTCAATGGAAGGGAAATACGAGGTTGGAACGCTGAAATTGATGAGGGCCTGACTAGAGGTTTTGTCCATCTTGCAGGAGCGTCAATGGATGAGGGAGGGAAGCTAATTTCCAACGGAGGAAGAGTTCTTTCCGCAACTGGTTTAGCTCCATCACTCAGCGAGTCACTTGAGGCGTCCTACCAGATAATTGGAGGCATCACTCTCGATGGCTCCCACTACCGCGAAGATATCGGTTTCAGAGCAATTTCGGGTAAGTGATACACATTCTTCTTGAGGCCCCATTCTCCAACCGTTCTACGAACGGTTAAAACACCCGTTCAGGTCGGCGCAATGCTGGATAATTGGCAAATAGGTCCGTGGATAGGATGGAATCGAAGAAAGATGACTCTATGGTTGCCCAATTTGGCAACCTAATTTCCCCTGTAGTGATCGCCGCATCTCTGTTGTTCTTGTTTTTTGCCACATCGTCTCTAGAAGGCAGGGATACAGGCAATGAACTAAATTCTGCTGTACTCGTTACACTTTCTGTTTTAGTGCCGGCATGCATGGGCAGATCTTCTAGGTTGATCCCTCTAGAGAATTACGCTTCACGAATCGGCTCTGTTACAGTTGCTCTTCTTTTAGTGGGCACGGCTTCCAATTATCTCGACCCTGACTCGTTCAATCACATGTTCGTTACAACCTTTTTCTTCGTAGGCTTAGTCACGGCCGCACTAAATGAGTCCGATAGGATAGAAGAATCCACGCTCTTCATCAGTTTAATCCTGGGCATGAGGTTAGCCGCGCTTTACGCATCCGGGCTGGCAATCGCCCAAAATGACTCAGAGGCAGTAGTGGANTGGGTACGAGAATCAACTGGGAGTGCGTTCTTCTCATTCTGGCTGGCCTCAATCTCTCTCGGTTTCTTGGCAATGGCTCTGATCAGGGGAAATGTCGAAAAAAAGGGCTCAGGAAGCTTCTTCCGACTGCTCCCCACAATCAAAGAGAGTCCAGATGCTGCAGCATACTCTGCATTGATATTCGCATCTTTCATGGTTCCACTTGTCTGGCTAGGACAAATAGAGAGTCTGGCTGAGTTCTCTGAGGGAAGCCATCTCGGAGTAGCATGGGCCTCATTCACCGCGCTAGTAATCTTCACTCATGCCTTTTTCAGGTCCGAGGGATGGCACGTTCTGGCCTCTCTTCTAACCGTTAACTGGATTCTTTACTCCATCGGTCACCTTCATGAGATCGGAAATGAGCTTCCTTCCCTGTTCTCGCAAGGTGGATTTATCGAGTCTTTCACTTGGTTCTTCTTGGGTTTCTGGTTGAACTTCTTCGCATTCTTCTTTTCATCAAGAGGGTTATTCGGTGACGTAGCCCCTCGGAGGGACAAAAGCTCTTTCAGAGTCTGGTGGAATGAAAATTCATACTTCCTGTTGGTATCTCTGGCCTTTATCACTGCCCTAGTAGTTAGAGTAGCATGGAATGTAATTCCTGCCATGAACGCCAGCGGGACTGGACTTTGGGACATGTCTGGGGGTTCTGATCCATGGTACATGAAGCGGGTCGTAGACTACGTAATCGCTGAGAGAAGCCACCTTATATTCGATCACGACAGGGCTTACCCAACCGGTGGAATCAATCCGAGACCACCGCTATTCTCCTGGTCATTGGCGCTCGGGGGGATTGCTCTATCTTGGTTACTTGAGATGCCCTCAGAACAGGCAGTATGGTGGGCTATGTCTTCGCTCCCAGCAATATACGGGGCACTCATTGTTGTCCCAGTGGCTGGAATCGCCTCGCGTGCTCACAGCAGGAACGCGGGAATAATTTCCGCTTGGCTCATTGCACTGATGCCCGGACATCTGAGCAGATCTACGTTCGCTTATGCTGACCACGACTCATTTGCCATGCTTTTCCTAGCGATTGCTCTATACTTCTGGATTAGAGGACTTGAGCAAATTCAATACAAGAAGGTATTCAAGTCTACAAGCGCAAATCCGCTGTATATTATCGCTGGAATAAGGGAGACCTGGAAGAGTAATCCGATTTTAATGGCAAATGCAACAATGTCGGGAATCGCATTCTCAATAATGGCACTCGGCTGGAAGGGTTTCGTATACGGTCCGGGAATTCTTTTCCTAGCATATTCGTTCCAAGTAGTGATCAACATCTTCAAGGGAAGAGACAGCCTACAATTCACCTCTGCATCTCTTCAGATGATGTTTACCTCGATGATAATCCCTGCACCATTCTACGCTTGGCCCGGAATGAACCTACTCTTTGCTCCTAGCGGTATGCAGCCCATGTTCTACATAATCGGCTTCACTTTTGCTATGGGTTGGATTTCCAGCTCATTCAGGGACAAGCCATGGCTTCTCATAGTCATGGGTGGAAGTGTATTATTCGGCTCGATTCTTTCAATTCTCTTCNTACTTCAGGAAGCTCANTTGTANAGCGGCTGGGACATNCTNTTCACCGGNGGATTCTACTTCTCNAANAATAAAATNTTCNNAACAATCGGAGAGGCTCAGGCTCCAGAACGCGGAAGGCTATTCGCTTCCTATGGACCCATAGTAGCGGTTATCGCGATAGGATGCGCCGTAGTACTGCTATGGAGGGGCAGCAGGAAGAACCGGTCAGAACTTACCCTACTAGGACTATGGACCCTGATCGCATCTTACATGTCATGGTCCGCCGGCCGATTCATCATCAATGCTACACCTGCTATGGCAGTGGTAGGGGGAATCGGAATCTCAATGCTGTGGAGTGCAGCAAGTCTGCCAACATTTTCCAAGGTTTGGAGGAACTCGGGAATAGGCACTCCCAGGACTCGTTTCAGATCTCTGTGGCCAGCAACTAAGGCTCGCCCAGGCATA
>FUFK010041008.1_pt1 | contig 41655 bp, 7 predicted proteins | sample 1021851 | NCBI WGS metagenome assembly FUFK01 (sample SAMEA51879418, study PRJEB19060) | metagenome
TCCAATTTTTTGTCTTCTAATTAAACCCTTTGTGCCTCTAACAATTTGATGTTTGATTTATCAAAAAGTTATCATTCAATTATTAAGCGGGGAGATAAAAAAGATTTTGTTAGACTTCATTAAACTTGTAACCGTTTGGGTTGTAATTTTGGCAACAATGGGAGTTTTATCGGGAATTTTGGAAAGAACAGGCACAAAGCTCGGAGAGTTTCTCGGCAAAATTATAGGTGGTTTGGTGATAGTACTTTATTTTGGACCTTTGCTTTACTATCTTTACTTTAATTAAGAGAATTTTGTAACTCAACAATGACTAAACCAGACGAAGATAAACCAAAGCTCGACCCGTTAGTGGATACCTTGAAACCAGAAACCATGGATATTGGTCCGCTTTTACTAATGAATCTCAAAGCTGGCGCAATCAGTTTTGTCGCGTCAATTAAAAAGTTTTTAAACCTTATTAAAGAAATTTTTATCGCAGCAGACAAAAAGATTGAGATAAAAAAAGAAATTGAGAGTGAGGAACAAGCTTACCAAAAGGCTGCTGAAGAGATAGAAAATAATACCTACCGCAAGGGTATTTGGGCAAAAGCATTTGCTGAAGCTGAAGGTGTCGAACACAGACAAAAGGCGCTCTACATCAAATACAGAGCCAAACAGTTGATGGAAGAAGATAAATAGAATCTAAACTTTCATTGCATTTGTTAACCAGATACCTGCCTAATAATTTGATGTTTGATTGCTCAAAAAGCTACTATTACCGCATGGTGAAATTTCTAAAATATATATTGCTGCTGGTAGGAATTTGTTCTTTAGTTCCATCTGTAATCCAAGCAAAGCCAAATAAATGTATGGGCCCTCAGAAAGAATGGAATAATTGCTATGGCAAAGGCCGTATCTCCATTGGCCTATCCACATGCGAATATGAGGGAACCTGGAAAGTTGGTAAGGCCTCAGGCGAGGGGAAAGCTAAAGCAGTCGATGGAACGTGGGAGTACGTAGGTGAAATGGTTGAAGATGACAGACATGGTCAAGGGACTTATACCGTCTTCAATGCGGCAGATAACGAATTAGTAAAGTACGTTGGAAAATGGTACAAGAACCGAATGTCGGGCTTTGCAACGGCAACATATGTCTCTGGACGAAAGTACATTGGTAACTTTTATTACAATGAACCCTCAGGTAAAGGAGAGATGATTTGGCCTGATGGCACTCGTTTAAAAGGCTTCTTTGAGGACGGCAAGGTTAGTGGATTTGCAACAACAACATGGATTGACGACCCCAATGTAAAAGAGAGAAAAGTAGTCAAACGGGAAGCGATGTATATAGATAACGTGTTAAATGGTCCCGCGACGATAATCTATAACGACGGAACAATCGAAAAGGTAAATTACTCAAATGGCAAGCGAAATGGTGAAGGCGTCATAAACTTTGGCAATGGGGTTGTTTTTATTGGGATGTTTAAAAATGACAAACGTAATGGGGTCGGCAAGGAAATATGGGACGATAATTTAACATTTGAGGGCATTTGGGAAAATGATGAATATATCGGGACTGAGAAGGAGGTTGCTGAGGCAAAACAAAAATATGACACGATTTATGATGCTTGTATTCTCGATAAAAGTGAGACCCGAGATATGAGTATTAGAGAAGTCTTATGGGCTGTAAAGGGTACTTGCGAGGAAATAGCAGAAAATCCTAGCTGGTGGGAAAACTTTAAATATAATAGGTAAATCTAGCCCTTAAGGGAATATTGATGATGCCCTATTCCTTGAAATCTTAATGAGTTCTCAGCAAGCAAATAAGCCATCTCATCTTCGAAGGTTTTTGTAATTTTTTCCTCCTCAGCGATTGGCGTGAACATATCTTCGTTACCGTCATACCATTCAACTGCAATCCAATTAAGCATGTCGTAAGCATGTTGATTCATGAAGCTAGCAATGCTCTCTAGATTCTTTCTCTTCAACTCTTGTGAGGCCACAATATAGTTTTGTGTCACATCTTTTTTCTTATGATTTAAAAGACTTCCCAAGTCCTCACTACGCAATCCAAGCTCATTGGTTGCGGTACTAAATGTTCTTCTTAGANCATGTGCACTCACCTGAAAATCTAAATCTAACTTCTCGTTTAATTTCTTAAAGGCTTTGAATGGGTCTGCTAAATGTCCCTTACCTGAAGGACTATTAAATACCCATCGAGCATTTGACCTATCTTTATTCTTATCACGATGCTTAAACAATAAGAAAGAGAGTTTGGTTAGAGGCATTACATCCAATTTCTTATATTTTGTATTTTTAAAGGTAATAAGCCCTCTTTTAAAATCCACATCCTTCCACTCCAGTGATAGGACTTCTTGTCTTCTCTTACCAGAGATAAGTAAAAAGAGAATAAAGTCACGGGCAACCCGAGATAGATTTGGAGCCACCTCAATCAGGGTAGTAAGAAAATGTCCAAGCTCTCTGATTGGAATATGTGATGTGCTGGTATTAATAGAGGGAAACTGTCCTATGAGTGTTTTCGCATTCACAAATGGATTACTCTCGATATAACCAGCTGCCCTTGCCTTCTCCATCATGACTCTTGCATACATAAACGCCTTCACATCGCTTCTCTGACCCTTACTTGCCCTCCACCAATCTACTATCAAAGAGGTTGTTATTTCCTGTATGCGAATTCTATTGATGCTTGGCATACGATTTTTAATGCACCTTACATAGTCATCTTTTGTCTTTATATCAAGTCGCTTATCCAGCTCTAAGAACTCTTTGACTATCTCACTTAATAGCCTATCGACTCGAACTTTATCTCGAACCAAATCAGAAGGACTCACACCTTGCTCTTTAATCGAGAAGAGATATTGCCTTGCATATGCTTTCACTTGATTAAAATCACGACTCTCACAATCACCCAGTGATTTAGATTTTTGTCCACCGACTCCACCTTTTCTGGCAATCACGCCATAGGACTTTTTACCTGAGGGATAAATGCGGATATAGAACCCTTTAATCTTTTTATCACGAACAAAATACTCCTTGGGTTTAGGATGATATTTTTGATAAGAGGAGGCTGTTAAATCAGCTTCTTCATTAAAATTAATTCGTGTTTTTGCGAGAATAGTTTGCATAAAAAATCATTGTTTTTCGTTAGCATATCGTAAGCATATTATACCAAAAACAGCCACGTAAGCATAGCCGTAAGCATACTATAAATTCAATAAAATCAATGGTTTAGGGGTGAAAAATTTGGGTATTTAGGACTGAAAATCCTTGTGTCGGTGGTTCGATTCCACCTCTGGGCACCAGTAGTGACGCGGCTTTTGTCAAAATAGCACTCTTTGAAACACATCTCACGTAAGCATATCGTAAGCATAAATTGGGTTATTTTTTCGAAGACTATTCTTTAAAAACATCCTCGGGGCAGGATGCCACCCCCCTATCCTCAATAGGTCTATCCAGGGTTCAAACATTTATTCAAATTTGGATTGTTAATCAGAATAATTATTAAGGCCTGGGTAATTGTATTTTTTTGAAACAATAATCAAACGATTCATCTCGAGCATCTGCAATAGCCTGCAACCGTTTTCCTCCGAGTGACTCTCTTTTATATTTAAAAACATTATCTACAAGTATTCGCCGCATTGTCTCCCCATTAAAATTAGGAGCAGATGGCTTTTTAAGACTTTTTATTACTCGCTCATGTTGAAAAAGGTTTTCACTAACCACACCCTCAGATTTTCTTCTTGCTTCATTAAGATTTCTTTCAAAATTTCCCTCAGCTAGTGCAAATGCCCTCCACATTACTTCAGCTCTTGAAAAACCATCTTGCCTCAGTTCTGCGAGCTCCTCAGCATGCTCACCATACCTCTCACAAATCACGGTGCGATAAATACGTTCAAAGTCTCTTAGCTCAAAAGGATTCAACATATCAGAAAAATCTTCACCGCTGTCCTCAGATTCTTTAGCAGTGGAAATTGAGGAACATATTATTATGAAAATTAGTACTAAGTGCCTCATATTACCCTCTTATTTATAAATTATACCCTTCTAACTTAATCAAATAATTTAACGCAATCAATATTATTATTTCGAGGCGAATTCACCAAAGTACTAACAGGATAATAATCTATCTCTTCTGATAACTTTGAATCAAAAACATCCTTTCCAGAAAGCCAGTCCTCAGCCTCATTATCAGAAATTATAATTGGCATCCTGTGATGAACTTTAGATAAATTCTGGATAGCTTCTTTGGTTATAATTGCACACCCTTTAACTCCATTGTATTCAGTGTAGATTCCAGCAAAAGTAAATAAAGAATCACTCATATGAAAGAAATAAGGTTGTTTTTGATTGTCAGTTCGAAGCCATTCAAACCAACCATCAGCAAGGATTAAACATCGTCTAGCCATCTTGAAACTAGGTTTTAGATTTAATGTTTCTGACCTGGCATTAATTAAGTTCATAGGTGTTTTTGCCCAAGTCGGGTTATAAGACCATCGCATAAAAGTTGGGGTGGAAGTTAATGTTAAAACTTCATGAGAGGGAGCAATGTTATAGCTAACATCTATATTTAATAAATGTTTGTCTTTAACGGCTTTAGAATTTCTTAATGTGTACCTACCGCACATACATTTATGGCTTTTTTATTAAAGGGGTAAAAGGTATAAATAGTCTTAGTTTTAATAATTTTTATAGTTATAAAAACCATGTGGGGGGGTCACAAAAAGAAAAAAGAAGACGTTTTAAAGTTATAATTTTAATTACGTCTAAGAAAAAAGAAAAAACGAATTTGAAACTAAATAGTTTCGCGAATGGGTACGAGGGTAGAAGCCTGTTTGGACCACTTTTTTAGTGCTTTTCTTTAGACCAATTGGTCAATATTTTATTAAGTTGTTATCATCAAATGGTTATGAATAAGCGAAGAAATAATAGGCAAAAAAACAGCGAGAAAAGTTAAAATATATGCTAATACAGTAATCATTTAATACTCCTTTAGTATTCTTAATAATCTCATTACTTAATCAGGATTTATTTTGGGATGATACCGTGTTCTTTCATAAATTGGTCACATTCCTTTAATTGGCAAAATAATTTTGCATTTAGAGTTATTTGTTCAATATACTCCGTCGTTAGTCTGTAATTGCTCAACTCATAATTGCTCAACTGAGGTAATGAATATTCTCGCACGCGTGAGCCGTCTTTAAAATAACCATAGACGCGGCTACCAGTTTTCACATCAAAACTGGCGCCCATGCCATTAGCCTGGTCATTTAACCACTCACCCGTGTAACCCCTATCTCCGTATCGGATTTGACCCATACCACTCTTCTTATTCATAACAAAATCGCCCACATAAGAGCCTTTAAGCCTGCCTTCATCATCAAATAACCGTTGCCATACTGTCGTTTCTCCGAAAATATCTGAATTGGGTAACGACATAATAACCGTAACCGCACTCCCCGAGGCATCTGGTTGTATCATTATTCCCCGGGTTCGGACACCCTTTTTCCAATCTCCTTTAAACACATACTCGTTATTTTTTTTATACACTCCAGAAAGTAGTTGACCGTCATCATCAAAAACGCCATTGAATGAATCACCATTTGCCCATGTTTTTTTCCCAACGTTATAATTTTCTCCATCAGTAAAAGTTCCCTCATAGAAAGAACCATCTGCATAAATCCTTTTCCCTGAGTGTTTTTTACCGTTTACCCAAGTCCCATCAAAACTACCACCACTCGTATATTCATATTTTCCTTTACCCGATGGTTTGTTGTTAAGCCAAAAACCTTCATACACATCTCCAGAATTCCACTCATACTTTCCCATTAATTTGTCATTATTTATAACTTCACCCTCATATATCCCATTTTCAAATTCAACGCGTATTTTCCCAGTTAGTGTTCCCCTATCACCCGTGAAAGAAATAATTTTTGGATAAACGCTGCTAACCCTGACATCTTCCTCTCTTACTAACTCGCTAACTTTTGGCTCAGAGTTTAGTGATTTCTTTTTTGGCTCATTAGTCACGGTGAGCACTCCGATTAAAATAAAGACTCCTATACCGAGAACTACACTCTGCAAAGTGAATTTATCAAACGAATTCCGCTTCGCTGCAATCATTGATTTAGGGAGCTTTTCATCCTTTGCTACAACAATCTTTTGCGTTGGAACATTTTTTGGTTCTCCTTTTTCTTTTTCAAAAAATCGCAGTAACCACAAATGGACTCCAATACTTATTATGGAGGGCACCAGAAATTGCTCTGAGGTTAAATTTAAAAAAATATCAGGAGTAGAATCACTCAAAAGGTATATACCCGCTAAACCTCCGGCAGAAGCAAAAGCTATCTGGGCCTTTTGAAGGGTTACCGCACCAGTCAAGTTACGTTTGTAAGTATAAAATGCAACCATAGCCCACAGAAATGCTGGCACTTGGTTTGAAATTTCAAGTCCCACAAAAAATAAACCAATGGCAACCAACACTGACCCATAGAAAACAGATTTGTATGCAGTGCTTGCCTGACTGAAAGGTATCTTATCTTTATGTAACTCAGTTGTATTATCTGTATGGGATGTTTTATTTTTATCAACGCTTTGTTTTGATGTGTTGGACTTGGGCTCAGACTGTGATTCTTTAGCTGACGTCTTACCCTCTAATTGCTCAACTCTAAACTTTATGTATAAACGCTTCGCGCTTTCCTCATCGGAGGACATTGCATAGGCTTTCGCCCAAATACTTTTAACTCTATTATCATTCTCTAATTCGTCAAAAGCTTGCTCATAAAACTCGTCTTGCTCACTCATAAAATTTAAAACTCATTCAATTCTCTCTGATAACGCCTAATCGTATCAGCTACGTTATCACAAATCTTTTCAGCCTCTTTATGTTTATCACGATAATAACTCTCTATCTTCTTTAATAGATGCAATCTTTTCGCATTGTTGTATATCTCCACCTGTATTTCCTGTTTTAAAGTGAGGGTTCTCGGGTCTTTCCTTTTGGATAATTCCTTATTGAGTAAGATAACTTTTTCCTGCATATTTTCAATCTCATGTGGTTGATGCCTTTTTTAAAATAGCGATATAAAAAATATTTTGTCAACACCCAAAATTTATATTTCCAATTTTTTGTCTTCTAATTAAACCCTTTGTGCCTCTAACAATTTGATGTTTGATTTATCAAAAAGTTATCATTCAATTATTAAGCGGGGAGATAAAAAAGATTTTGTTAGACTTCATTAAACTTGTAACCGTTTGGGTTGTAATTTTGGCAACAATGGGAGTTTTATCGGGAATTTTGGAAAGAACAGGCACAAAGCTCGGAGAGTTTCTCGGCAAAATTATAGGTGGTTTGGTGATAGTACTTTATTTTGGACCTTTGCTTTACTATCTTTACTTTAATTAAGAGAATTTTGTAACTCAACAATGACTAAACCAGACGAAGATAAACCAAAGCTCGACCCGTTAGTGGATACCTTGAAACCAGAAACCATGGATATTGGTCCGCTTTTACTAATGAATCTCAAAGCTGGCGCAATCAGTTTTGTCGCGTCAATTAAAAAGTTTTTAAACCTTATTAAAGAAATTTTTATCGCAGCAGACAAAAAGATTGAGATAAAAAAAGAAATTGAGAGTGAGGAACAAGCTTACCAAAAGGCTGCTGAAGAGATAGAAAATAATACCTACCGCAAGGGTATTTGGGCAAAAGCATTTGCTGAAGCTGAAGGTGTCGAACACAGACAAAAGGCGCTCTACATCAAATACAGAGCCAAACAGTTGATGGAAGAAGATAAATAGAATCTAAACTTTCATTGCATTTGTTAACCAGATACCTGCCTAATAATTTGATGTTTGATTGCTCAAAAAGCTACTATTACCGCATGGTGAAATTTCTAAAATATATATTGCTGCTGGTAGGAATTTGTTCTTTAGTTCCATCTGTAATCCAAGCAAAGCCAAATAAATGTATGGGCCCTCAGAAAGAATGGAATAATTGCTATGGCAAAGGCCGTATCTCCATTGGCCTATCCACATGCGAATATGAGGGAACCTGGAAAGTTGGTAAGGCCTCAGGCGAGGGGAAAGCTAAAGCAGTCGATGGAACGTGGGAGTACGTAGGTGAAATGGTTGAAGATGACAGACATGGTCAAGGGACTTATACCGTCTTCAATGCGGCAGATAACGAATTAGTAAAGTACGTTGGAAAATGGTACAAGAACCGAATGTCGGGCTTTGCAACGGCAACATATGTCTCTGGACGAAAGTACATTGGTAACTTTTATTACAATGAACCCTCAGGTAAAGGAGAGATGATTTGGCCTGATGGCACTCGTTTAAAAGGCTTCTTTGAGGACGGCAAGGTTAGTGGATTTGCAACAACAACATGGATTGACGACCCCAATGTAAAAGAGAGAAAAGTAGTCAAACGGGAAGCGATGTATATAGATAACGTGTTAAATGGTCCCGCGACGATAATCTATAACGACGGAACAATCGAAAAGGTAAATTACTCAAATGGCAAGCGAAATGGTGAAGGCGTCATAAACTTTGGCAATGGGGTTGTTTTTATTGGGATGTTTAAAAATGACAAACGTAATGGGGTCGGCAAGGAAATATGGGACGATAATTTAACATTTGAGGGCATTTGGGAAAATGATGAATATATCGGGACTGAGAAGGAGGTTGCTGAGGCAAAACAAAAATATGACACGATTTATGATGCTTGTATTCTCGATAAAAGTGAGACCCGAGATATGAGTATTAGAGAAGTCTTATGGGCTGTAAAGGGTACTTGCGAGGAAATAGCAGAAAATCCTAGCTGGTGGGAAAACTTTAAATATAATAGGTAAATCTAGCCCTTAAGGGAATATTGATGATGCCCTATTCCTTGAAATCTTAATGAGTTCTCAGCAAGCAAATAAGCCATCTCATCTTCGAAGGTTTTTGTAATTTTTTCCTCCTCAGCGATTGGCGTGAACATATCTTCGTTACCGTCATACCATTCAACTGCAATCCAATTAAGCATGTCGTAAGCATGTTGATTCATGAAGCTAGCAATGCTCTCTAGATTCTTTCTCTTCAACTCTTGTGAGGCCACAATATAGTTTTGTGTCACATCTTTTTTCTTATGATTTAAAAGACTTCCCAAGTCCTCACTACGCAATCCAAGCTCATTGGTTGCGGTACTAAATGTTCTTCTTAGAACATGTGCACTCACCTGAAAATCTAAATCTAACTTCTCGTTTAATTTCTTAAAGGCTTTGAATGGGTCTGCTAAATGTCCCTTACCTGAAGGACTATTAAATACCCATCGAGCATTTGACCTATCTTTATTCTTATCACGATGCTTAAACAATAAGAAAGAGAGTTTGGTTAGAGGCATTACATCCAATTTCTTATATTTTGTATTTTTAAAGGTAATAAGCCCTCTTTTAAAATCCACATCCTTCCACTCCAGTGATAGGACTTCTTGTCTTCTCTTACCAGAGATAAGTAAAAAGAGAATAAAGTCACGGGCAACCCGAGATAGATTTGGAGCCACCTCAATCAGGGTAGTAAGAAAATGTCCAAGCTCTCTGATTGGAATATGTGATGTGCTGGTATTAATAGAGGGAAACTGTCCTATGAGTGTTTTCGCATTCACAAATGGATTACTCTCGATATAACCAGCTGCCCTTGCCTTCTCCATCATGACTCTTGCATACATAAACGCCTTCACATCGCTTCTCTGACCCTTACTTGCCCTCCACCAATCTACTATCAAAGAGGTTGTTATTTCCTGTATGCGAATTCTATTGATGCTTGGCATACGATTTTTAATGCACCTTACATAGTCATCTTTTGTCTTTATATCAAGTCGCTTATCCAGCTCTAAGAACTCTTTGACTATCTCACTTAATAGCCTATCGACTCGAACTTTATCTCGAACCAAATCAGAAGGACTCACACCTTGCTCTTTAATCGAGAAGAGATATTGCCTTGCATATGCTTTCACTTGATTAAAATCACGACTCTCACAATCACCCAGTGATTTAGATTTTTGTCCACCGACTCCACCTTTTCTGGCAATCACGCCATAGGACTTTTTACCTGAGGGATAAATGCGGATATAGAACCCTTTAATCTTTTTATCACGAACAAAATACTCCTTGGGTTTAGGATGATATTTTTGATAAGAGGAGGCTGTTAAATCAGCTTCTTCATTAAAATTAATTCGTGTTTTTGCGAGAATAGTTTGCATAAAAAATCATTGTTTTTCGTTAGCATATCGTAAGCATATTATACCAAAAACAGCCACGTAAGCATAGCCGTAAGCATACTATAAATTCAATAAAATCAATGGTTTAGGGGTGAAAAATTTGGGTATTTAGGACTGAAAATCCTTGTGTCGGTGGTTCGATTCCACCTCTGGGCACCAGTAGTGACGCGGCTTTTGTCAAAATAGCACTCTTTGAAACACATCTCACGTAAGCATATCGTAAGCATAAATTGGGTTATTTTTTCGAAGACTATTCTTTAAAAACATCCTCGGGGCAGGATGCCACCCCCCTATCCTCAATAGGTCTATCCAGGGTTCAAACATTTATTCAAATTTGGATTGTTAATCAGAATAATTATTAAGGCCTGGGTAATTGTATTTTTTTGAAACAATAATCAAACGATTCATCTCGAGCATCTGCAATAGCCTGCAACCGTTTTCCTCCGAGTGACTCTCTTTTATATTTAAAAACATTATCTACAAGTATTCGCCGCATTGTCTCCCCATTAAAATTAGGAGCAGATGGCTTTTTAAGACTTTTTATTACTCGCTCATGTTGAAAAAGGTTTTCACTAACCACACCCTCAGATTTTCTTCTTGCTTCATTAAGATTTCTTTCAAAATTTCCCTCAGCTAGTGCAAATGCCCTCCACATTACTTCAGCTCTTGAAAAACCATCTTGCCTCAGTTCTGCGAGCTCCTCAGCATGCTCACCATACCTCTCACAAATCACGGTGCGATAAATACGTTCAAAGTCTCTTAGCTCAAAAGGATTCAACATATCAGAAAAATCTTCACCGCTGTCCTCAGATTCTTTAGCAGTGGAAATTGAGGAACATATTATTATGAAAATTAGTACTAAGTGCCTCATATTACCCTCTTATTTATAAATTATACCCTTCTAACTTAATCAAATAATTTAACGCAATCAATATTATTATTTCGAGGCGAATTCACCAAAGTACTAACAGGATAATAATCTATCTCTTCTGATAACTTTGAATCAAAAACATCCTTTCCAGAAAGCCAGTCCTCAGCCTCATTATCAGAAATTATAATTGGCATCCTGTGATGAACTTTAGATAAATTCTGGATAGCTTCTTTGGTTATAATTGCACACCCTTTAACTCCATTGTATTCAGTGTAGATTCCAGCAAAAGTAAATAAAGAATCACTCATATGAAAGAAATAAGGTTGTTTTTGATTGTCAGTTCGAAGCCATTCAAACCAACCATCAGCAAGGATTAAACATCGTCTAGCCATCTTGAAACTAGGTTTTAGATTTAATGTTTCTGACCTGGCATTAATTAAGTTCATAGGTGTTTTTGCCCAAGTCGGGTTATAAGACCATCGCATAAAAGTTGGGGTGGAAGTTAATGTTAAAACTTCATGAGAGGGAGCAATGTTATAGCTAACATCTATATTTAATAAATGTTTGTCTTTAACGGCTTTAGAATTTCTTAATGTGTACCTACCGCACATACATTTATGGCTTTTTTATTAAAGGGGTAAAAGGTATAAATAGTCTTAGTTTTAATAATTTTTATAGTTATAAAAACCATGTGGGGGGGTCACAAAAAGAAAAAAGAAGACGTTTTAAAGTTATAATTTTAATTACGTCTAAGAAAAAAGAAAAAACGAATTTGAAACTAAATAGTTTCGCGAATGGGTACGAGGGTAGAAGCCTGTTTGGACCACTTTTTTAGTGCTTTTCTTTAGACCAATTGGTCAATATTTTATTAAGTTGTTATCATCAAATGGTTATGAATAAGCGAAGAAATAATAGGCAAAAAAACAGCGAGAAAAGTTAAAATATATGCTAATACAGTAATCATTTAATACTCCTTTAGTATTCTTAATAATCTCATTACTTAATCAGGATTTATTTTGGGATGATACCGTGTTCTTTCATAAATTGGTCACATTCCTTTAATTGGCAAAATAATTTTGCATTTAGAGTTATTTGTTCAATATACTCCGTCGTTAGTCTGTAATTGCTCAACTCATAATTGCTCAACTGAGGTAATGAATATTCTCGCACGCGTGAGCCGTCTTTAAAATAACCATAGACGCGGCTACCAGTTTTCACATCAAAACTGGCGCCCATGCCATTAGCCTGGTCATTTAACCACTCACCCGTGTAACCCCTATCTCCGTATCGGATTTGACCCATACCACTCTTCTTATTCATAACAAAATCGCCCACATAAGAGCCTTTAAGCCTGCCTTCATCATCAAATAACCGTTGCCATACTGTCGTTTCTCCGAAAATATCTGAATTGGGTAACGACATAATAACCGTAACCGCACTCCCCGAGGCATCTGGTTGTATCATTATTCCCCGGGTTCGGACACCCTTTTTCCAATCTCCTTTAAACACATACTCGTTATTTTTTTTATACACTCCAGAAAGTAGTTGACCGTCATCATCAAAAACGCCATTGAATGAATCACCATTTGCCCATGTTTTTTTCCCAACGTTATAATTTTCTCCATCAGTAAAAGTTCCCTCATAGAAAGAACCATCTGCATAAATCCTTTTCCCTGAGTGTTTTTTACCGTTTACCCAAGTCCCATCAAAACTACCACCACTCGTATATTCATATTTTCCTTTACCCGATGGTTTGTTGTTAAGCCAAAAACCTTCATACACATCTCCAGAATTCCACTCATACTTTCCCATTAATTTGTCATTATTTATAACTTCACCCTCATATATCCCATTTTCAAATTCAACGCGTATTTTCCCAGTTAGTGTTCCCCTATCACCCGTGAAAGAAATAATTTTTGGATAAACGCTGCTAACCCTGACATCTTCCTCTCTTACTAACTCGCTAACTTTTGGCTCAGAGTTTAGTGATTTCTTTTTTGGCTCATTAGTCACGGTGAGCACTCCGATTAAAATAAAGACTCCTATACCGAGAACTACACTCTGCAAAGTGAATTTATCAAACGAATTCCGCTTCGCTGCAATCATTGATTTAGGGAGCTTTTCATCCTTTGCTACAACAATCTTTTGCGTTGGAACATTTTTTGGTTCTCCTTTTTCTTTTTCAAAAAATCGCAGTAACCACAAATGGACTCCAATACTTATTATGGAGGGCACCAGAAATTGCTCTGAGGTTAAATTTAAAAAAATATCAGGAGTAGAATCACTCAAAAGGTATATACCCGCTAAACCTCCGGCAGAAGCAAAAGCTATCTGGGCCTTTTGAAGGGTTACCGCACCAGTCAAGTTACGTTTGTAAGTATAAAATGCAACCATAGCCCACAGAAATGCTGGCACTTGGTTTGAAATTTCAAGTCCCACAAAAAATAAACCAATGGCAACCAACACTGACCCATAGAAAACAGATTTGTATGCAGTGCTTGCCTGACTGAAAGGTATCTTATCTTTATGTAACTCAGTTGTATTATCTGTATGGGATGTTTTATTTTTATCAACGCTTTGTTTTGATGTGTTGGACTTGGGCTCAGACTGTGATTCTTTAGCTGACGTCTTACCCTCTAATTGCTCAACTCTAAACTTTATGTATAAACGCTTCGCGCTTTCCTCATCGGAGGACATTGCATAGGCTTTCGCCCAAATACTTTTAACTCTATTATCATTCTCTAATTCGTCAAAAGCTTGCTCATAAAACTCGTCTTGCTCACTCATAAAATTTAAAACTCATTCAATTCTCTCTGATAACGCCTAATCGTATCAGCTACGTTATCACAAATCTTTTCAGCCTCTTTATGTTTATCACGATAATAACTCTCTATCTTCTTTAATAGATGCAATCTTTTCGCATTGTTGTATATCTCCACCTGTATTTCCTGTTTTAAAGTGAGGGTTCTCGGGTCTTTCCTTTTGGATAATTCCTTATTGAGTAAGATAACTTTTTCCTGCATATTTTCAATCTCATGTGGTTGATGCCTTTTTTAAAATAGCGATATAAAAAATATTTTGTCAACACCCAAAATTTATATTTCCAATTTTTTGTCTTCTAATTAAACCCTTTGTGCCTCTAACAATTTGATGTTTGATTTATCAAAAAGTTATCATTCAATTATTAAGCGGGGAGATAAAAAAGATTTTGTTAGACTTCATTAAACTTGTAACCGTTTGGGTTGTAATTTTGGCAACAATGGGAGTTTTATCGGGAATTTTGGAAAGAACAGGCACAAAGCTCGGAGAGTTTCTCGGCAAAATTATAGGTGGTTTGGTGATAGTACTTTATTTTGGACCTTTGCTTTACTATCTTTACTTTAATTAAGAGAATTTTGTAACTCAACAATGACTAAACCAGACGAAGATAAACCAAAGCTCGACCCGTTAGTGGATACCTTGAAACCAGAAACCATGGATATTGGTCCGCTTTTACTAATGAATCTCAAAGCTGGCGCAATCAGTTTTGTCGCGTCAATTAAAAAGTTTTTAAACCTTATTAAAGAAATTTTTATCGCAGCAGACAAAAAGATTGAGATAAAAAAAGAAATTGAGAGTGAGGAACAAGCTTACCAAAAGGCTGCTGAAGAGATAGAAAATAATACCTACCGCAAGGGTATTTGGGCAAAAGCATTTGCTGAAGCTGAAGGTGTCGAACACAGACAAAAGGCGCTCTACATCAAATACAGAGCCAAACAGTTGATGGAAGAAGATAAATAGAATCTAAACTTTCATTGCATTTGTTAACCAGATACCTGCCTAATAATTTGATGTTTGATTGCTCAAAAAGCTACTATTACCGCATGGTGAAATTTCTAAAATATATATTGCTGCTGGTAGGAATTTGTTCTTTAGTTCCATCTGTAATCCAAGCAAAGCCAAATAAATGTATGGGCCCTCAGAAAGAATGGAATAATTGCTATGGCAAAGGCCGTATCTCCATTGGCCTATCCACATGCGAATATGAGGGAACCTGGAAAGTTGGTAAGGCCTCAGGCGAGGGGAAAGCTAAAGCAGTCGATGGAACGTGGGAGTACGTAGGTGAAATGGTTGAAGATGACAGACATGGTCAAGGGACTTATACCGTCTTCAATGCGGCAGATAACGAATTAGTAAAGTACGTTGGAAAATGGTACAAGAACCGAATGTCGGGCTTTGCAACGGCAACATATGTCTCTGGACGAAAGTACATTGGTAACTTTTATTACAATGAACCCTCAGGTAAAGGAGAGATGATTTGGCCTGATGGCACTCGTTTAAAAGGCTTCTTTGAGGACGGCAAGGTTAGTGGATTTGCAACAACAACATGGATTGACGACCCCAATGTAAAAGAGAGAAAAGTAGTCAAACGGGAAGCGATGTATATAGATAACGTGTTAAATGGTCCCGCGACGATAATCTATAACGACGGAACAATCGAAAAGGTAAATTACTCAAATGGCAAGCGAAATGGTGAAGGCGTCATAAACTTTGGCAATGGGGTTGTTTTTATTGGGATGTTTAAAAATGACAAACGTAATGGGGTCGGCAAGGAAATATGGGACGATAATTTAACATTTGAGGGCATTTGGGAAAATGATGAATATATCGGGACTGAGAAGGAGGTTGCTGAGGCAAAACAAAAATATGACACGATTTATGATGCTTGTATTCTCGATAAAAGTGAGACCCGAGATATGAGTATTAGAGAAGTCTTATGGGCTGTAAAGGGTACTTGCGAGGAAATAGCAGAAAATCCTAGCTGGTGGGAAAACTTTAAATATAATAGGTAAATCTAGCCCTTAAGGGAATATTGATGATGCCCTATTCCTTGAAATCTTAATGAGTTCTCAGCAAGCAAATAAGCCATCTCATCTTCGAAGGTTTTTGTAATTTTTTCCTCCTCAGCGATTGGCGTGAACATATCTTCGTTACCGTCATACCATTCAACTGCAATCCAATTAAGCATGTCGTAAGCATGTTGATTCATGAAGCTAGCAATGCTCTCTAGATTCTTTCTCTTCAACTCTTGTGAGGCCACAATATAGTTTTGTGTCACATCTTTTTTCTTATGATTTAAAAGACTTCCCAAGTCCTCACTACGCAATCCAAGCTCATTGGTTGCGGTACTAAATGTTCTTCTTAGAACATGTGCACTCACCTGAAAATCTAAATCTAACTTCTCGTTTAATTTCTTAAAGGCTTTGAATGGGTCTGCTAAATGTCCCTTACCTGAAGGACTATTAAATACCCATCGAGCATTTGACCTATCTTTATTCTTATCACGATGCTTAAACAATAAGAAAGAGAGTTTGGTTAGAGGCATTACATCCAATTTCTTATATTTTGTATTTTTAAAGGTAATAAGCCCTCTTTTAAAATCCACATCCTTCCACTCCAGTGATAGGACTTCTTGTCTTCTCTTACCAGAGATAAGTAAAAAGAGAATAAAGTCACGGGCAACCCGAGATAGATTTGGAGCCACCTCAATCAGGGTAGTAAGAAAATGTCCAAGCTCTCTGATTGGAATATGTGATGTGCTGGTATTAATAGAGGGAAACTGTCCTATGAGTGTTTTCGCATTCACAAATGGATTACTCTCGATATAACCAGCTGCCCTTGCCTTCTCCATCATGACTCTTGCATACATAAACGCCTTCACATCGCTTCTCTGACCCTTACTTGCCCTCCACCAATCTACTATCAAAGAGGTTGTTATTTCCTGTATGCGAATTCTATTGATGCTTGGCATACGATTTTTAATGCACCTTACATAGTCATCTTTTGTCTTTATATCAAGTCGCTTATCCAGCTCTAAGAACTCTTTGACTATCTCACTTAATAGCCTATCGACTCGAACTTTATCTCGAACCAAATCAGAAGGACTCACACCTTGCTCTTTAATCGAGAAGAGATATTGCCTTGCATATGCTTTCACTTGATTAAAATCACGACTCTCACAATCACCCAGTGATTTAGATTTTTGTCCACCGACTCCACCTTTTCTGGCAATCACGCCATAGGACTTTTTACCTGAGGGATAAATGCGGATATAGAACCCTTTAATCTTTTTATCACGAACAAAATACTCCTTGGGTTTAGGATGATATTTTTGATAAGAGGAGGCTGTTAAATCAGCTTCTTCATTAAAATTAATTCGTGTTTTTGCGAGAATAGTTTGCATAAAAAATCATTGTTTTTCGTTAGCATATCGTAAGCATATTATACCAAAAACAGCCACGTAAGCATAGCCGTAAGCATACTATAAATTCAATAAAATCAATGGTTTAGGGGTGAAAAATTTGGGTATTTAGGACTGAAAATCCTTGTGTCGGTGGTTCGATTCCACCTCTGGGCACCAGTAGTGACGCGGCTTTTGTCAAAATAGCACTCTTTGAAACACATCTCACGTAAGCATATCGTAAGCATAAATTGGGTTATTTTTTCGAAGACTATTCTTTAAAAACATCCTCGGGGCAGGATGCCACCCCCCTATCCTCAATAGGTCTATCCAGGGTTCAAACATTTATTCAAATTTGGATTGTTAATCAGAATAATTATTAAGGCCTGGGTAATTGTATTTTTTTGAAACAATAATCAAACGATTCATCTCGAGCATCTGCAATAGCCTGCAACCGTTTTCCTCCGAGTGACTCTCTTTTATATTTAAAAACATTATCTACAAGTATTCGCCGCATTGTCTCCCCATTAAAATTAGGAGCAGATGGCTTTTTAAGACTTTTTATTACTCGCTCATGTTGAAAAAGGTTTTCACTAACCACACCCTCAGATTTTCTTCTTGCTTCATTAAGATTTCTTTCAAAATTTCCCTCAGCTAGTGCAAATGCCCTCCACATTACTTCAGCTCTTGAAAAACCATCTTGCCTCAGTTCTGCGAGCTCCTCAGCATGCTCACCATACCTCTCACAAATCACGGTGCGATAAATACGTTCAAAGTCTCTTAGCTCAAAAGGATTCAACATATCAGAAAAATCTTCACCGCTGTCCTCAGATTCTTTAGCAGTGGAAATTGAGGAACATATTATTATGAAAATTAGTACTAAGTGCCTCATATTACCCTCTTATTTATAAATTATACCCTTCTAACTTAATCAAATAATTTAACGCAATCAATATTATTATTTCGAGGCGAATTCACCAAAGTACTAACAGGATAATAATCTATCTCTTCTGATAACTTTGAATCAAAAACATCCTTTCCAGAAAGCCAGTCCTCAGCCTCATTATCAGAAATTATAATTGGCATCCTGTGATGAACTTTAGATAAATTCTGGATAGCTTCTTTGGTTATAATTGCACACCCTTTAACTCCATTGTATTCAGTGTAGATTCCAGCAAAAGTAAATAAAGAATCACTCATATGAAAGAAATAAGGTTGTTTTTGATTGTCAGTTCGAAGCCATTCAAACCAACCATCAGCAAGGATTAAACATCGTCTAGCCATCTTGAAACTAGGTTTTAGATTTAATGTTTCTGACCTGGCATTAATTAAGTTCATAGGTGTTTTTGCCCAAGTCGGGTTATAAGACCATCGCATAAAAGTTGGGGTGGAAGTTAATGTTAAAACTTCATGAGAGGGAGCAATGTTATAGCTAACATCTATATTTAATAAATGTTTGTCTTTAACGGCTTTAGAATTTCTTAATGTGTACCTACCGCACATACATTTATGGCTTTTTTATTAAAGGGGTAAAAGGTATAAATAGTCTTAGTTTTAATAATTTTTATAGTTATAAAAACCATGTGGGGGGGTCACAAAAAGAAAAAAGAAGACGTTTTAAAGTTATAATTTTAATTACGTCTAAGAAAAAAGAAAAAACGAATTTGAAACTAAATAGTTTCGCGAATGGGTACGAGGGTAGAAGCCTGTTTGGACCACTTTTTTAGTGCTTTTCTTTAGACCAATTGGTCAATATTTTATTAAGTTGTTATCATCAAATGGTTATGAATAAGCGAAGAAATAATAGGCAAAAAAACAGCGAGAAAAGTTAAAATATATGCTAATACAGTAATCATTTAATACTCCTTTAGTATTCTTAATAATCTCATTACTTAATCAGGATTTATTTTGGGATGATACCGTGTTCTTTCATAAATTGGTCACATTCCTTTAATTGGCAAAATAATTTTGCATTTAGAGTTATTTGTTCAATATACTCCGTCGTTAGTCTGTAATTGCTCAACTCATAATTGCTCAACTGAGGTAATGAATATTCTCGCACGCGTGAGCCGTCTTTAAAATAACCATAGACGCGGCTACCAGTTTTCACATCAAAACTGGCGCCCATGCCATTAGCCTGGTCATTTAACCACTCACCCGTGTAACCCCTATCTCCGTATCGGATTTGACCCATACCACTCTTCTTATTCATAACAAAATCGCCCACATAAGAGCCTTTAAGCCTGCCTTCATCATCAAATAACCGTTGCCATACTGTCGTTTCTCCGAAAATATCTGAATTGGGTAACGACATAATAACCGTAACCGCACTCCCCGAGGCATCTGGTTGTATCATTATTCCCCGGGTTCGGACACCCTTTTTCCAATCTCCTTTAAACACATACTCGTTATTTTTTTTATACACTCCAGAAAGTAGTTGACCGTCATCATCAAAAACGCCATTGAATGAATCACCATTTGCCCATGTTTTTTTCCCAACGTTATAATTTTCTCCATCAGTAAAAGTTCCCTCATAGAAAGAACCATCTGCATAAATCCTTTTCCCTGAGTGTTTTTTACCGTTTACCCAAGTCCCATCAAAACTACCACCACTCGTATATTCATATTTTCCTTTACCCGATGGTTTGTTGTTAAGCCAAAAACCTTCATACACATCTCCAGAATTCCACTCATACTTTCCCATTAATTTGTCATTATTTATAACTTCACCCTCATATATCCCATTTTCAAATTCAACGCGTATTTTCCCAGTTAGTGTTCCCCTATCACCCGTGAAAGAAATAATTTTTGGATAAACGCTGCTAACCCTGACATCTTCCTCTCTTACTAACTCGCTAACTTTTGGCTCAGAGTTTAGTGATTTCTTTTTTGGCTCATTAGTCACGGTGAGCACTCCGATTAAAATAAAGACTCCTATACCGAGAACTACACTCTGCAAAGTGAATTTATCAAACGAATTCCGCTTCGCTGCAATCATTGATTTAGGGAGCTTTTCATCCTTTGCTACAACAATCTTTTGCGTTGGAACATTTTTTGGTTCTCCTTTTTCTTTTTCAAAAAATCGCAGTAACCACAAATGGACTCCAATACTTATTATGGAGGGCACCAGAAATTGCTCTGAGGTTAAATTTAAAAAAATATCAGGAGTAGAATCACTCAAAAGGTATATACCCGCTAAACCTCCGGCAGAAGCAAAAGCTATCTGGGCCTTTTGAAGGGTTACCGCACCAGTCAAGTTACGTTTGTAAGTATAAAATGCAACCATAGCCCACAGAAATGCTGGCACTTGGTTTGAAATTTCAAGTCCCACAAAAAATAAACCAATGGCAACCAACACTGACCCATAGAAAACAGATTTGTATGCAGTGCTTGCCTGACTGAAAGGTATCTTATCTTTATGTAACTCAGTTGTATTATCTGTATGGGATGTTTTATTTTTATCAACGCTTTGTTTTGATGTGTTGGACTTGGGCTCAGACTGTGATTCTTTAGCTGACGTCTTACCCTCTAATTGCTCAACTCTAAACTTTATGTATAAACGCTTCGCGCTTTCCTCATCGGAGGACATTGCATAGGCTTTCGCCCAAATACTTTTAACTCTATTATCATTCTCTAATTCGTCAAAAGCTTGCTCATAAAACTCGTCTTGCTCACTCATAAAATTTAAAACTCATTCAATTCTCTCTGATAACGCCTAATCGTATCAGCTACGTTATCACAAATCTTTTCAGCCTCTTTATGTTTATCACGATAATAACTCTCTATCTTCTTTAATAGATGCAATCTTTTCGCATTGTTGTATATCTCCACCTGTATTTCCTGTTTTAAAGTGAGGGTTCTCGGGTCTTTCCTTTTGGATAATTCCTTATTGAGTAAGATAACTTTTTCCTGCATATTTTCAATCTCATGTGGTTGATGCCTTTTTTAAAATAGCGATATAAAAAATATTTTGTCAACACCCAAAATTTATATTTCCAATTTTTTGTCTTCTAATTAAACCCTTTGTGCCTCTAACAATTTGATGTTTGATTTATCAAAAAGTTATCATTCAATTATTAAGCGGGGAGATAAAAAAGATTTTGTTAGACTTCATTAAACTTGTAACCGTTTGGGTTGTAATTTTGGCAACAATGGGAGTTTTATCGGGAATTTTGGAAAGAACAGGCACAAAGCTCGGAGAGTTTCTCGGCAAAATTATAGGTGGTTTGGTGATAGTACTTTATTTTGGACCTTTGCTTTACTATCTTTACTTTAATTAAGAGAATTTTGTAACTCAACAATGACTAAACCAGACGAAGATAAACCAAAGCTCGACCCGTTAGTGGATACCTTGAAACCAGAAACCATGGATATTGGTCCGCTTTTACTAATGAATCTCAAAGCTGGCGCAATCAGTTTTGTCGCGTCAATTAAAAAGTTTTTAAACCTTATTAAAGAAATTTTTATCGCAGCAGACAAAAAGATTGAGATAAAAAAAGAAATTGAGAGTGAGGAACAAGCTTACCAAAAGGCTGCTGAAGAGATAGAAAATAATACCTACCGCAAGGGTATTTGGGCAAAAGCATTTGCTGAAGCTGAAGGTGTCGAACACAGACAAAAGGCGCTCTACATCAAATACAGAGCCAAACAGTTGATGGAAGAAGATAAATAGAATCTAAACTTTCATTGCATTTGTTAACCAGATACCTGCCTAATAATTTGATGTTTGATTGCTCAAAAAGCTACTATTACCGCATGGTGAAATTTCTAAAATATATATTGCTGCTGGTAGGAATTTGTTCTTTAGTTCCATCTGTAATCCAAGCAAAGCCAAATAAATGTATGGGCCCTCAGAAAGAATGGAATAATTGCTATGGCAAAGGCCGTATCTCCATTGGCCTATCCACATGCGAATATGAGGGAACCTGGAAAGTTGGTAAGGCCTCAGGCGAGGGGAAAGCTAAAGCAGTCGATGGAACGTGGGAGTACGTAGGTGAAATGGTTGAAGATGACAGACATGGTCAAGGGACTTATACCGTCTTCAATGCGGCAGATAACGAATTAGTAAAGTACGTTGGAAAATGGTACAAGAACCGAATGTCGGGCTTTGCAACGGCAACATATGTCTCTGGACGAAAGTACATTGGTAACTTTTATTACAATGAACCCTCAGGTAAAGGAGAGATGATTTGGCCTGATGGCACTCGTTTAAAAGGCTTCTTTGAGGACGGCAAGGTTAGTGGATTTGCAACAACAACATGGATTGACGACCCCAATGTAAAAGAGAGAAAAGTAGTCAAACGGGAAGCGATGTATATAGATAACGTGTTAAATGGTCCCGCGACGATAATCTATAACGACGGAACAATCGAAAAGGTAAATTACTCAAATGGCAAGCGAAATGGTGAAGGCGTCATAAACTTTGGCAATGGGGTTGTTTTTATTGGGATGTTTAAAAATGACAAACGTAATGGGGTCGGCAAGGAAATATGGGACGATAATTTAACATTTGAGGGCATTTGGGAAAATGATGAATATATCGGGACTGAGAAGGAGGTTGCTGAGGCAAAACAAAAATATGACACGATTTATGATGCTTGTATTCTCGATAAAAGTGAGACCCGAGATATGAGTATTAGAGAAGTCTTATGGGCTGTAAAGGGTACTTGCGAGGAAATAGCAGAAAATCCTAGCTGGTGGGAAAACTTTAAATATAATAGGTAAATCTAGCCCTTAAGGGAATATTGATGATGCCCTATTCCTTGAAATCTTAATGAGTTCTCAGCAAGCAAATAAGCCATCTCATCTTCGAAGGTTTTTGTAATTTTTTCCTCCTCAGCGATTGGCGTGAACATATCTTCGTTACCGTCATACCATTCAACTGCAATCCAATTAAGCATGTCGTAAGCATGTTGATTCATGAAGCTAGCAATGCTCTCTAGATTCTTTCTCTTCAACTCTTGTGAGGCCACAATATAGTTTTGTGTCACATCTTTTTTCTTATGATTTAAAAGACTTCCCAAGTCCTCACTACGCAATCCAAGCTCATTGGTTGCGGTACTAAATGTTCTTCTTAGAACATGTGCACTCACCTGAAAATCTAAATCTAACTTCTCGTTTAATTTCTTAAAGGCTTTGAATGGGTCTGCTAAATGTCCCTTACCTGAAGGACTATTAAATACCCATCGAGCATTTGACCTATCTTTATTCTTATCACGATGCTTAAACAATAAGAAAGAGAGTTTGGTTAGAGGCATTACATCCAATTTCTTATATTTTGTATTTTTAAAGGTAATAAGCCCTCTTTTAAAATCCACATCCTTCCACTCCAGTGATAGGACTTCTTGTCTTCTCTTACCAGAGATAAGTAAAAAGAGAATAAAGTCACGGGCAACCCGAGATAGATTTGGAGCCACCTCAATCAGGGTAGTAAGAAAATGTCCAAGCTCTCTGATTGGAATATGTGATGTGCTGGTATTAATAGAGGGAAACTGTCCTATGAGTGTTTTCGCATTCACAAATGGATTACTCTCGATATAACCAGCTGCCCTTGCCTTCTCCATCATGACTCTTGCATACATAAACGCCTTCACATCGCTTCTCTGACCCTTACTTGCCCTCCACCAATCTACTATCAAAGAGGTTGTTATTTCCTGTATGCGAATTCTATTGATGCTTGGCATACGATTTTTAATGCACCTTACATAGTCATCTTTTGTCTTTATATCAAGTCGCTTATCCAGCTCTAAGAACTCTTTGACTATCTCACTTAATAGCCTATCGACTCGAACTTTATCTCGAACCAAATCAGAAGGACTCACACCTTGCTCTTTAATCGAGAAGAGATATTGCCTTGCATATGCTTTCACTTGATTAAAATCACGACTCTCACAATCACCCAGTGATTTAGATTTTTGTCCACCGACTCCACCTTTTCTGGCAATCACGCCATAGGACTTTTTACCTGAGGGATAAATGCGGATATAGAACCCTTTAATCTTTTTATCACGAACAAAATACTCCTTGGGTTTAGGATGATATTTTTGATAAGAGGAGGCTGTTAAATCAGCTTCTTCATTAAAATTAATTCGTGTTTTTGCGAGAATAGTTTGCATAAAAAATCATTGTTTTTCGTTAGCATATCGTAAGCATATTATACCAAAAACAGCCACGTAAGCATAGCCGTAAGCATACTATAAATTCAATAAAATCAATGGTTTAGGGGTGAAAAATTTGGGTATTTAGGACTGAAAATCCTTGTGTCGGTGGTTCGATTCCACCTCTGGGCACCAGTAGTGACGCGGCTTTTGTCAAAATAGCACTCTTTGAAACACATCTCACGTAAGCATATCGTAAGCATAAATTGGGTTATTTTTTCGAAGACTATTCTTTAAAAACATCCTCGGGGCAGGATGCCACCCCCCTATCCTCAATAGGTCTATCCAGGGTTCAAACATTTATTCAAATTTGGATTGTTAATCAGAATAATTATTAAGGCCTGGGTAATTGTATTTTTTTGAAACAATAATCAAACGATTCATCTCGAGCATCTGCAATAGCCTGCAACCGTTTTCCTCCGAGTGACTCTCTTTTATATTTAAAAACATTATCTACAAGTATTCGCCGCATTGTCTCCCCATTAAAATTAGGAGCAGATGGCTTTTTAAGACTTTTTATTACTCGCTCATGTTGAAAAAGGTTTTCACTAACCACACCCTCAGATTTTCTTCTTGCTTCATTAAGATTTCTTTCAAAATTTCCCTCAGCTAGTGCAAATGCCCTCCACATTACTTCAGCTCTTGAAAAACCATCTTGCCTCAGTTCTGCGAGCTCCTCAGCATGCTCACCATACCTCTCACAAATCACGGTGCGATAAATACGTTCAAAGTCTCTTAGCTCAAAAGGATTCAACATATCAGAAAAATCTTCACCGCTGTCCTCAGATTCTTTAGCAGTGGAAATTGAGGAACATATTATTATGAAAATTAGTACTAAGTGCCTCATATTACCCTCTTATTTATAAATTATACCCTTCTAACTTAATCAAATAATTTAACGCAATCAATATTATTATTTCGAGGCGAATTCACCAAAGTACTAACAGGATAATAATCTATCTCTTCTGATAACTTTGAATCAAAAACATCCTTTCCAGAAAGCCAGTCCTCAGCCTCATTATCAGAAATTATAATTGGCATCCTGTGATGAACTTTAGATAAATTCTGGATAGCTTCTTTGGTTATAATTGCACACCCTTTAACTCCATTGTATTCAGTGTAGATTCCAGCAAAAGTAAATAAAGAATCACTCATATGAAAGAAATAAGGTTGTTTTTGATTGTCAGTTCGAAGCCATTCAAACCAACCATCAGCAAGGATTAAACATCGTCTAGCCATCTTGAAACTAGGTTTTAGATTTAATGTTTCTGACCTGGCATTAATTAAGTTCATAGGTGTTTTTGCCCAAGTCGGGTTATAAGACCATCGCATAAAAGTTGGGGTGGAAGTTAATGTTAAAACTTCATGAGAGGGAGCAATGTTATAGCTAACATCTATATTTAATAAATGTTTGTCTTTAACGGCTTTAGAATTTCTTAATGTGTACCTACCGCACATACATTTATGGCTTTTTTATTAAAGGGGTAAAAGGTATAAATAGTCTTAGTTTTAATAATTTTTATAGTTATAAAAACCATGTGGGGGGGTCACAAAAAGAAAAAAGAAGACGTTTTAAAGTTATAATTTTAATTACGTCTAAGAAAAAAGAAAAAACGAATTTGAAACTAAATAGTTTCGCGAATGGGTACGAGGGTAGAAGCCTGTTTGGACCACTTTTTTAGTGCTTTTCTTTAGACCAATTGGTCAATATTTTATTAAGTTGTTATCATCAAATGGTTATGAATAAGCGAAGAAATAATAGGCAAAAAAACAGCGAGAAAAGTTAAAATATATGCTAATACAGTAATCATTTAATACTCCTTTAGTATTCTTAATAATCTCATTACTTAATCAGGATTTATTTTGGGATGATACCGTGTTCTTTCATAAATTGGTCACATTCCTTTAATTGGCAAAATAATTTTGCATTTAGAGTTATTTGTTCAATATACTCCGTCGTTAGTCTGTAATTGCTCAACTCATAATTGCTCAACTGAGGTAATGAATATTCTCGCACGCGTGAGCCGTCTTTAAAATAACCATAGACGCGGCTACCAGTTTTCACATCAAAACTGGCGCCCATGCCATTAGCCTGGTCATTTAACCACTCACCCGTGTAACCCCTATCTCCGTATCGGATTTGACCCATACCACTCTTCTTATTCATAACAAAATCGCCCACATAAGAGCCTTTAAGCCTGCCTTCATCATCAAATAACCGTTGCCATACTGTCGTTTCTCCGAAAATATCTGAATTGGGTAACGACATAATAACCGTAACCGCACTCCCCGAGGCATCTGGTTGTATCATTATTCCCCGGGTTCGGACACCCTTTTTCCAATCTCCTTTAAACACATACTCGTTATTTTTTTTATACACTCCAGAAAGTAGTTGACCGTCATCATCAAAAACGCCATTGAATGAATCACCATTTGCCCATGTTTTTTTCCCAACGTTATAATTTTCTCCATCAGTAAAAGTTCCCTCATAGAAAGAACCATCTGCATAAATCCTTTTCCCTGAGTGTTTTTTACCGTTTACCCAAGTCCCATCAAAACTACCACCACTCGTATATTCATATTTTCCTTTACCCGATGGTTTGTTGTTAAGCCAAAAACCTTCATACACATCTCCAGAATTCCACTCATACTTTCCCATTAATTTGTCATTATTTATAACTTCACCCTCATATATCCCATTTTCAAATTCAACGCGTATTTTCCCAGTTAGTGTTCCCCTATCACCCGTGAAAGAAATAATTTTTGGATAAACGCTGCTAACCCTGACATCTTCCTCTCTTACTAACTCGCTAACTTTTGGCTCAGAGTTTAGTGATTTCTTTTTTGGCTCATTAGTCACGGTGAGCACTCCGATTAAAATAAAGACTCCTATACCGAGAACTACACTCTGCAAAGTGAATTTATCAAACGAATTCCGCTTCGCTGCAATCATTGATTTAGGGAGCTTTTCATCCTTTGCTACAACAATCTTTTGCGTTGGAACATTTTTTGGTTCTCCTTTTTCTTTTTCAAAAAATCGCAGTAACCACAAATGGACTCCAATACTTATTATGGAGGGCACCAGAAATTGCTCTGAGGTTAAATTTAAAAAAATATCAGGAGTAGAATCACTCAAAAGGTATATACCCGCTAAACCTCCGGCAGAAGCAAAAGCTATCTGGGCCTTTTGAAGGGTTACCGCACCAGTCAAGTTACGTTTGTAAGTATAAAATGCAACCATAGCCCACAGAAATGCTGGCACTTGGTTTGAAATTTCAAGTCCCACAAAAAATAAACCAATGGCAACCAACACTGACCCATAGAAAACAGATTTGTATGCAGTGCTTGCCTGACTGAAAGGTATCTTATCTTTATGTAACTCAGTTGTATTATCTGTATGGGATGTTTTATTTTTATCAACGCTTTGTTTTGATGTGTTGGACTTGGGCTCAGACTGTGATTCTTTAGCTGACGTCTTACCCTCTAATTGCTCAACTCTAAACTTTATGTATAAACGCTTCGCGCTTTCCTCATCGGAGGACATTGCATAGGCTTTCGCCCAAATACTTTTAACTCTATTATCATTCTCTAATTCGTCAAAAGCTTGCTCATAAAACTCGTCTTGCTCACTCATAAAATTTAAAACTCATTCAATTCTCTCTGATAACGCCTAATCGTATCAGCTACGTTATCACAAATCTTTTCAGCCTCTTTATGTTTATCACGATAATAACTCTCTATCTTCTTTAATAGATGCAATCTTTTCGCATTGTTGTATATCTCCACCTGTATTTCCTGTTTTAAAGTGAGGGTTCTCGGGTCTTTCCTTTTGGATAATTCCTTATTGAGTAAGATAACTTTTTCCTGCATATTTTCAATCTCATGTGGTTGATGCCTTTTTTAAAATAGCGATATAAAAAATATTTTGTCAACACCCAAAATTTATATTTCCAATTTTTTGTCTTCTAATTAAACCCTTTGTGCCTCTAACAATTTGATGTTTGATTTATCAAAAAGTTATCATTCAATTATTAAGCGGGGAGATAAAAAAGATTTTGTTAGACTTCATTAAACTTGTAACCGTTTGGGTTGTAATTTTGGCAACAATGGGAGTTTTATCGGGAATTTTGGAAAGAACAGGCACAAAGCTCGGAGAGTTTCTCGGCAAAATTATAGGTGGTTTGGTGATAGTACTTTATTTTGGACCTTTGCTTTACTATCTTTACTTTAATTAAGAGAATTTTGTAACTCAACAATGACTAAACCAGACGAAGATAAACCAAAGCTCGACCCGTTAGTGGATACCTTGAAACCAGAAACCATGGATATTGGTCCGCTTTTACTAATGAATCTCAAAGCTGGCGCAATCAGTTTTGTCGCGTCAATTAAAAAGTTTTTAAACCTTATTAAAGAAATTTTTATCGCAGCAGACAAAAAGATTGAGATAAAAAAAGAAATTGAGAGTGAGGAACAAGCTTACCAAAAGGCTGCTGAAGAGATAGAAAATAATACCTACCGCAAGGGTATTTGGGCAAAAGCATTTGCTGAAGCTGAAGGTGTCGAACACAGACAAAAGGCGCTCTACATCAAATACAGAGCCAAACAGTTGATGGAAGAAGATAAATAGAATCTAAACTTTCATTGCATTTGTTAACCAGATACCTGCCTAATAATTTGATGTTTGATTGCTCAAAAAGCTACTATTACCGCATGGTGAAATTTCTAAAATATATATTGCTGCTGGTAGGAATTTGTTCTTTAGTTCCATCTGTAATCCAAGCAAAGCCAAATAAATGTATGGGCCCTCAGAAAGAATGGAATAATTGCTATGGCAAAGGCCGTATCTCCATTGGCCTATCCACATGCGAATATGAGGGAACCTGGAAAGTTGGTAAGGCCTCAGGCGAGGGGAAAGCTAAAGCAGTCGATGGAACGTGGGAGTACGTAGGTGAAATGGTTGAAGATGACAGACATGGTCAAGGGACTTATACCGTCTTCAATGCGGCAGATAACGAATTAGTAAAGTACGTTGGAAAATGGTACAAGAACCGAATGTCGGGCTTTGCAACGGCAACATATGTCTCTGGACGAAAGTACATTGGTAACTTTTATTACAATGAACCCTCAGGTAAAGGAGAGATGATTTGGCCTGATGGCACTCGTTTAAAAGGCTTCTTTGAGGACGGCAAGGTTAGTGGATTTGCAACAACAACATGGATTGACGACCCCAATGTAAAAGAGAGAAAAGTAGTCAAACGGGAAGCGATGTATATAGATAACGTGTTAAATGGTCCCGCGACGATAATCTATAACGACGGAACAATCGAAAAGGTAAATTACTCAAATGGCAAGCGAAATGGTGAAGGCGTCATAAACTTTGGCAATGGGGTTGTTTTTATTGGGATGTTTAAAAATGACAAACGTAATGGGGTCGGCAAGGAAATATGGGACGATAATTTAACATTTGAGGGCATTTGGGAAAATGATGAATATATCGGGACTGAGAAGGAGGTTGCTGAGGCAAAACAAAAATATGACACGATTTATGATGCTTGTATTCTCGATAAAAGTGAGACCCGAGATATGAGTATTAGAGAAGTCTTATGGGCTGTAAAGGGTACTTGCGAGGAAATAGCAGAAAATCCTAGCTGGTGGGAAAACTTTAAATATAATAGGTAAATCTAGCCCTTAAGGGAATATTGATGATGCCCTATTCCTTGAAATCTTAATGAGTTCTCAGCAAGCAAATAAGCCATCTCATCTTCGAAGGTTTTTGTAATTTTTTCCTCCTCAGCGATTGGCGTGAACATATCTTCGTTACCGTCATACCATTCAACTGCAATCCAATTAAGCATGTCGTAAGCATGTTGATTCATGAAGCTAGCAATGCTCTCTAGATTCTTTCTCTTCAACTCTTGTGAGGCCACAATATAGTTTTGTGTCACATCTTTTTTCTTATGATTTAAAAGACTTCCCAAGTCCTCACTACGCAATCCAAGCTCATTGGTTGCGGTACTAAATGTTCTTCTTAGAACATGTGCACTCACCTGAAAATCTAAATCTAACTTCTCGTTTAATTTCTTAAAGGCTTTGAATGGGTCTGCTAAATGTCCCTTACCTGAAGGACTATTAAATACCCATCGAGCATTTGACCTATCTTTATTCTTATCACGATGCTTAAACAATAAGAAAGAGAGTTTGGTTAGAGGCATTACATCCAATTTCTTATATTTTGTATTTTTAAAGGTAATAAGCCCTCTTTTAAAATCCACATCCTTCCACTCCAGTGATAGGACTTCTTGTCTTCTCTTACCAGAGATAAGTAAAAAGAGAATAAAGTCACGGGCAACCCGAGATAGATTTGGAGCCACCTCAATCAGGGTAGTAAGAAAATGTCCAAGCTCTCTGATTGGAATATGTGATGTGCTGGTATTAATAGAGGGAAACTGTCCTATGAGTGTTTTCGCATTCACAAATGGATTACTCTCGATATAACCAGCTGCCCTTGCCTTCTCCATCATGACTCTTGCATACATAAACGCCTTCACATCGCTTCTCTGACCCTTACTTGCCCTCCACCAATCTACTATCAAAGAGGTTGTTATTTCCTGTATGCGAATTCTATTGATGCTTGGCATACGATTTTTAATGCACCTTACATAGTCATCTTTTGTCTTTATATCAAGTCGCTTATCCAGCTCTAAGAACTCTTTGACTATCTCACTTAATAGCCTATCGACTCGAACTTTATCTCGAACCAAATCAGAAGGACTCACACCTTGCTCTTTAATCGAGAAGAGATATTGCCTTGCATATGCTTTCACTTGATTAAAATCACGACTCTCACAATCACCCAGTGATTTAGATTTTTGTCCACCGACTCCACCTTTTCTGGCAATCACGCCATAGGACTTTTTACCTGAGGGATAAATGCGGATATAGAACCCTTTAATCTTTTTATCACGAACAAAATACTCCTTGGGTTTAGGATGATATTTTTGATAAGAGGAGGCTGTTAAATCAGCTTCTTCATTAAAATTAATTCGTGTTTTTGCGAGAATAGTTTGCATAAAAAATCATTGTTTTTCGTTAGCATATCGTAAGCATATTATACCAAAAACAGCCACGTAAGCATAGCCGTAAGCATACTATAAATTCAATAAAATCAATGGTTTAGGGGTGAAAAATTTGGGTATTTAGGACTGAAAATCCTTGTGTCGGTGGTTCGATTCCACCTCTGGGCACCAGTAGTGACGCGGCTTTTGTCAAAATAGCACTCTTTGAAACACATCTCACGTAAGCATATCGTAAGCATAAATTGGGTTATTTTTTCGAAGACTATTCTTTAAAAACATCCTCGGGGCAGGATGCCACCCCCCTATCCTCAATAGGTCTATCCAGGGTTCAAACATTTATTCAAATTTGGATTGTTAATCAGAATAATTATTAAGGCCTGGGTAATTGTATTTTTTTGAAACAATAATCAAACGATTCATCTCGAGCATCTGCAATAGCCTGCAACCGTTTTCCTCCGAGTGACTCTCTTTTATATTTAAAAACATTATCTACAAGTATTCGCCGCATTGTCTCCCCATTAAAATTAGGAGCAGATGGCTTTTTAAGACTTTTTATTACTCGCTCATGTTGAAAAAGGTTTTCACTAACCACACCCTCAGATTTTCTTCTTGCTTCATTAAGATTTCTTTCAAAATTTCCCTCAGCTAGTGCAAATGCCCTCCACATTACTTCAGCTCTTGAAAAACCATCTTGCCTCAGTTCTGCGAGCTCCTCAGCATGCTCACCATACCTCTCACAAATCACGGTGCGATAAATACGTTCAAAGTCTCTTAGCTCAAAAGGATTCAACATATCAGAAAAATCTTCACCGCTGTCCTCAGATTCTTTAGCAGTGGAAATTGAGGAACATATTATTATGAAAATTAGTACTAAGTGCCTCATATTACCCTCTTATTTATAAATTATACCCTTCTAACTTAATCAAATAATTTAACGCAATCAATATTATTATTTCGAGGCGAATTCACCAAAGTACTAACAGGATAATAATCTATCTCTTCTGATAACTTTGAATCAAAAACATCCTTTCCAGAAAGCCAGTCCTCAGCCTCATTATCAGAAATTATAATTGGCATCCTGTGATGAACTTTAGATAAATTCTGGATAGCTTCTTTGGTTATAATTGCACACCCTTTAACTCCATTGTATTCAGTGTAGATTCCAGCAAAAGTAAATAAAGAATCACTCATATGAAAGAAATAAGGTTGTTTTTGATTGTCAGTTCGAAGCCATTCAAACCAACCATCAGCAAGGATTAAACATCGTCTAGCCATCTTGAAACTAGGTTTTAGATTTAATGTTTCTGACCTGGCATTAATTAAGTTCATAGGTGTTTTTGCCCAAGTCGGGTTATAAGACCATCGCATAAAAGTTGGGGTGGAAGTTAATGTTAAAACTTCATGAGAGGGAGCAATGTTATAGCTAACATCTATATTTAATAAATGTTTGTCTTTAACGGCTTTAGAATTTCTTAATGTGTACCTACCGCACATACATTTATGGCTTTTTTATTAAAGGGGTAAAAGGTATAAATAGTCTTAGTTTTAATAATTTTTATAGTTATAAAAACCATGTGGGGGGGTCACAAAAAGAAAAAAGAAGACGTTTTAAAGTTATAATTTTAATTACGTCTAAGAAAAAAGAAAAAACGAATTTGAAACTAAATAGTTTCGCGAATGGGTACGAGGGTAGAAGCCTGTTTGGACCACTTTTTTAGTGCTTTTCTTTAGACCAATTGGTCAATATTTTATTAAGTTGTTATCATCAAATGGTTATGAATAAGCGAAGAAATAATAGGCAAAAAAACAGCGAGAAAAGTTAAAATATATGCTAATACAGTAATCATTTAATACTCCTTTAGTATTCTTAATAATCTCATTACTTAATCAGGATTTATTTTGGGATGATACCGTGTTCTTTCATAAATTGGTCACATTCCTTTAATTGGCAAAATAATTTTGCATTTAGAGTTATTTGTTCAATATACTCCGTCGTTAGTCTGTAATTGCTCAACTCATAATTGCTCAACTGAGGTAATGAATATTCTCGCACGCGTGAGCCGTCTTTAAAATAACCATAGACGCGGCTACCAGTTTTCACATCAAAACTGGCGCCCATGCCATTAGCCTGGTCATTTAACCACTCACCCGTGTAACCCCTATCTCCGTATCGGATTTGACCCATACCACTCTTCTTATTCATAACAAAATCGCCCACATAAGAGCCTTTAAGCCTGCCTTCATCATCAAATAACCGTTGCCATACTGTCGTTTCTCCGAAAATATCTGAATTGGGTAACGACATAATAACCGTAACCGCACTCCCCGAGGCATCTGGTTGTATCATTATTCCCCGGGTTCGGACACCCTTTTTCCAATCTCCTTTAAACACATACTCGTTATTTTTTTTATACACTCCAGAAAGTAGTTGACCGTCATCATCAAAAACGCCATTGAATGAATCACCATTTGCCCATGTTTTTTTCCCAACGTTATAATTTTCTCCATCAGTAAAAGTTCCCTCATAGAAAGAACCATCTGCATAAATCCTTTTCCCTGAGTGTTTTTTACCGTTTACCCAAGTCCCATCAAAACTACCACCACTCGTATATTCATATTTTCCTTTACCCGATGGTTTGTTGTTAAGCCAAAAACCTTCATACACATCTCCAGAATTCCACTCATACTTTCCCATTAATTTGTCATTATTTATAACTTCACCCTCATATATCCCATTTTCAAATTCAACGCGTATTTTCCCAGTTAGTGTTCCCCTATCACCCGTGAAAGAAATAATTTTTGGATAAACGCTGCTAACCCTGACATCTTCCTCTCTTACTAACTCGCTAACTTTTGGCTCAGAGTTTAGTGATTTCTTTTTTGGCTCATTAGTCACGGTGAGCACTCCGATTAAAATAAAGACTCCTATACCGAGAACTACACTCTGCAAAGTGAATTTATCAAACGAATTCCGCTTCGCTGCAATCATTGATTTAGGGAGCTTTTCATCCTTTGCTACAACAATCTTTTGCGTTGGAACATTTTTTGGTTCTCCTTTTTCTTTTTCAAAAAATCGCAGTAACCACAAATGGACTCCAATACTTATTATGGAGGGCACCAGAAATTGCTCTGAGGTTAAATTTAAAAAAATATCAGGAGTAGAATCACTCAAAAGGTATATACCCGCTAAACCTCCGGCAGAAGCAAAAGCTATCTGGGCCTTTTGAAGGGTTACCGCACCAGTCAAGTTACGTTTGTAAGTATAAAATGCAACCATAGCCCACAGAAATGCTGGCACTTGGTTTGAAATTTCAAGTCCCACAAAAAATAAACCAATGGCAACCAACACTGACCCATAGAAAACAGATTTGTATGCAGTGCTTGCCTGACTGAAAGGTATCTTATCTTTATGTAACTCAGTTGTATTATCTGTATGGGATGTTTTATTTTTATCAACGCTTTGTTTTGATGTGTTGGACTTGGGCTCAGACTGTGATTCTTTAGCTGACGTCTTACCCTCTAATTGCTCAACTCTAAACTTTATGTATAAACGCTTCGCGCTTTCCTCATCGGAGGACATTGCATAGGCTTTCGCCCAAATACTTTTAACTCTATTATCATTCTCTAATTCGTCAAAAGCTTGCTCATAAAACTCGTCTTGCTCACTCATAAAATTTAAAACTCATTCAATTCTCTCTGATAACGCCTAATCGTATCAGCTACGTTATCACAAATCTTTTCAGCCTCTTTATGTTTATCACGATAATAACTCTCTATCTTCTTTAATAGATGCAATCTTTTCGCATTGTTGTATATCTCCACCTGTATTTCCTGTTTTAAAGTGAGGGTTCTCGGGTCTTTCCTTTTGGATAATTCCTTATTGAGTAAGATAACTTTTTCCTGCATATTTTCAATCTCATGTGGTTGATGCCTTTTTTAAAATAGCGATATAAAAAATATTTTGTCAACACCCAAAATTTATATTTCCAATTTTTTGTCTTCTAATTAAACCCTTTGTGCCTCTAACAATTTGATGTTTGATTTATCAAAAAGTTATCATTCAATTATTAAGCGGGGAGATAAAAAAGATTTTGTTAGACTTCATTAAACTTGTAACCGTTTGGGTTGTAATTTTGGCAACAATGGGAGTTTTATCGGGAATTTTGGAAAGAACAGGCACAAAGCTCGGAGAGTTTCTCGGCAAAATTATAGGTGGTTTGGTGATAGTACTTTATTTTGGACCTTTGCTTTACTATCTTTACTTTAATTAAGAGAATTTTGTAACTCAACAATGACTAAACCAGACGAAGATAAACCAAAGCTCGACCCGTTAGTGGATACCTTGAAACCAGAAACCATGGATATTGGTCCGCTTTTACTAATGAATCTCAAAGCTGGCGCAATCAGTTTTGTCGCGTCAATTAAAAAGTTTTTAAACCTTATTAAAGAAATTTTTATCGCAGCAGACAAAAAGATTGAGATAAAAAAAGAAATTGAGAGTGAGGAACAAGCTTACCAAAAGGCTGCTGAAGAGATAGAAAATAATACCTACCGCAAGGGTATTTGGGCAAAAGCATTTGCTGAAGCTGAAGGTGTCGAACACAGACAAAAGGCGCTCTACATCAAATACAGAGCCAAACAGTTGATGGAAGAAGATAAATAGAATCTAAACTTTCATTGCATTTGTTAACCAGATACCTGCCTAATAATTTGATGTTTGATTGCTCAAAAAGCTACTATTACCGCATGGTGAAATTTCTAAAATATATATTGCTGCTGGTAGGAATTTGTTCTTTAGTTCCATCTGTAATCCAAGCAAAGCCAAATAAATGTATGGGCCCTCAGAAAGAATGGAATAATTGCTATGGCAAAGGCCGTATCTCCATTGGCCTATCCACATGCGAATATGAGGGAACCTGGAAAGTTGGTAAGGCCTCAGGCGAGGGGAAAGCTAAAGCAGTCGATGGAACGTGGGAGTACGTAGGTGAAATGGTTGAAGATGACAGACATGGTCAAGGGACTTATACCGTCTTCAATGCGGCAGATAACGAATTAGTAAAGTACGTTGGAAAATGGTACAAGAACCGAATGTCGGGCTTTGCAACGGCAACATATGTCTCTGGACGAAAGTACATTGGTAACTTTTATTACAATGAACCCTCAGGTAAAGGAGAGATGATTTGGCCTGATGGCACTCGTTTAAAAGGCTTCTTTGAGGACGGCAAGGTTAGTGGATTTGCAACAACAACATGGATTGACGACCCCAATGTAAAAGAGAGAAAAGTAGTCAAACGGGAAGCGATGTATATAGATAACGTGTTAAATGGTCCCGCGACGATAATCTATAACGACGGAACAATCGAAAAGGTAAATTACTCAAATGGCAAGCGAAATGGTGAAGGCGTCATAAACTTTGGCAATGGGGTTGTTTTTATTGGGATGTTTAAAAATGACAAACGTAATGGGGTCGGCAAGGAAATATGGGACGATAATTTAACATTTGAGGGCATTTGGGAAAATGATGAATATATCGGGACTGAGAAGGAGGTTGCTGAGGCAAAACAAAAATATGACACGATTTATGATGCTTGTATTCTCGATAAAAGTGAGACCCGAGATATGAGTATTAGAGAAGTCTTATGGGCTGTAAAGGGTACTTGCGAGGAAATAGCAGAAAATCCTAGCTGGTGGGAAAACTTTAAATATAATAGGTAAATCTAGCCCTTAAGGGAATATTGATGATGCCCTATTCCTTGAAATCTTAATGAGTTCTCAGCAAGCAAATAAGCCATCTCATCTTCGAAGGTTTTTGTAATTTTTTCCTCCTCAGCGATTGGCGTGAACATATCTTCGTTACCGTCATACCATTCAACTGCAATCCAATTAAGCATGTCGTAAGCATGTTGATTCATGAAGCTAGCAATGCTCTCTAGATTCTTTCTCTTCAACTCTTGTGAGGCCACAATATAGTTTTGTGTCACATCTTTTTTCTTATGATTTAAAAGACTTCCCAAGTCCTCACTACGCAATCCAAGCTCATTGGTTGCGGTACTAAATGTTCTTCTTAGAACATGTGCACTCACCTGAAAATCTAAATCTAACTTCTCGTTTAATTTCTTAAAGGCTTTGAATGGGTCTGCTAAATGTCCCTTACCTGAAGGACTATTAAATACCCATCGAGCATTTGACCTATCTTTATTCTTATCACGATGCTTAAACAATAAGAAAGAGAGTTTGGTTAGAGGCATTACATCCAATTTCTTATATTTTGTATTTTTAAAGGTAATAAGCCCTCTTTTAAAATCCACATCCTTCCACTCCAGTGATAGGACTTCTTGTCTTCTCTTACCAGAGATAAGTAAAAAGAGAATAAAGTCACGGGCAACCCGAGATAGATTTGGAGCCACCTCAATCAGGGTAGTAAGAAAATGTCCAAGCTCTCTGATTGGAATATGTGATGTGCTGGTATTAATAGAGGGAAACTGTCCTATGAGTGTTTTCGCATTCACAAATGGATTACTCTCGATATAACCAGCTGCCCTTGCCTTCTCCATCATGACTCTTGCATACATAAACGCCTTCACATCGCTTCTCTGACCCTTACTTGCCCTCCACCAATCTACTATCAAAGAGGTTGTTATTTCCTGTATGCGAATTCTATTGATGCTTGGCATACGATTTTTAATGCACCTTACATAGTCATCTTTTGTCTTTATATCAAGTCGCTTATCCAGCTCTAAGAACTCTTTGACTATCTCACTTAATAGCCTATCGACTCGAACTTTATCTCGAACCAAATCAGAAGGACTCACACCTTGCTCTTTAATCGAGAAGAGATATTGCCTTGCATATGCTTTCACTTGATTAAAATCACGACTCTCACAATCACCCAGTGATTTAGATTTTTGTCCACCGACTCCACCTTTTCTGGCAATCACGCCATAGGACTTTTTACCTGAGGGATAAATGCGGATATAGAACCCTTTAATCTTTTTATCACGAACAAAATACTCCTTGGGTTTAGGATGATATTTTTGATAAGAGGAGGCTGTTAAATCAGCTTCTTCATTAAAATTAATTCGTGTTTTTGCGAGAATAGTTTGCATAAAAAATCATTGTTTTTCGTTAGCATATCGTAAGCATATTATACCAAAAACAGCCACGTAAGCATAGCCGTAAGCATACTATAAATTCAATAAAATCAATGGTTTAGGGGTGAAAAATTTGGGTATTTAGGACTGAAAATCCTTGTGTCGGTGGTTCGATTCCACCTCTGGGCACCAGTAGTGACGCGGCTTTTGTCAAAATAGCACTCTTTGAAACACATCTCACGTAAGCATATCGTAAGCATAAATTGGGTTATTTTTTCGAAGACTATTCTTTAAAAACATCCTCGGGGCAGGATGCCACCCCCCTATCCTCAATAGGTCTATCCAGGGTTCAAACATTTATTCAAATTTGGATTGTTAATCAGAATAATTATTAAGGCCTGGGTAATTGTATTTTTTTGAAACAATAATCAAACGATTCATCTCGAGCATCTGCAATAGCCTGCAACCGTTTTCCTCCGAGTGACTCTCTTTTATATTTAAAAACATTATCTACAAGTATTCGCCGCATTGTCTCCCCATTAAAATTAGGAGCAGATGGCTTTTTAAGACTTTTTATTACTCGCTCATGTTGAAAAAGGTTTTCACTAACCACACCCTCAGATTTTCTTCTTGCTTCATTAAGATTTCTTTCAAAATTTCCCTCAGCTAGTGCAAATGCCCTCCACATTACTTCAGCTCTTGAAAAACCATCTTGCCTCAGTTCTGCGAGCTCCTCAGCATGCTCACCATACCTCTCACAAATCACGGTGCGATAAATACGTTCAAAGTCTCTTAGCTCAAAAGGATTCAACATATCAGAAAAATCTTCACCGCTGTCCTCAGATTCTTTAGCAGTGGAAATTGAGGAACATATTATTATGAAAATTAGTACTAAGTGCCTCATATTACCCTCTTATTTATAAATTATACCCTTCTAACTTAATCAAATAATTTAACGCAATCAATATTATTATTTCGAGGCGAATTCACCAAAGTACTAACAGGATAATAATCTATCTCTTCTGATAACTTTGAATCAAAAACATCCTTTCCAGAAAGCCAGTCCTCAGCCTCATTATCAGAAATTATAATTGGCATCCTGTGATGAACTTTAGATAAATTCTGGATAGCTTCTTTGGTTATAATTGCACACCCTTTAACTCCATTGTATTCAGTGTAGATTCCAGCAAAAGTAAATAAAGAATCACTCATATGAAAGAAATAAGGTTGTTTTTGATTGTCAGTTCGAAGCCATTCAAACCAACCATCAGCAAGGATTAAACATCGTCTAGCCATCTTGAAACTAGGTTTTAGATTTAATGTTTCTGACCTGGCATTAATTAAGTTCATAGGTGTTTTTGCCCAAGTCGGGTTATAAGACCATCGCATAAAAGTTGGGGTGGAAGTTAATGTTAAAACTTCATGAGAGGGAGCAATGTTATAGCTAACATCTATATTTAATAAATGTTTGTCTTTAACGGCTTTAGAATTTCTTAATGTGTACCTACCGCACATACATTTATGGCTTTTTTATTAAAGGGGTAAAAGGTATAAATAGTCTTAGTTTTAATAATTTTTATAGTTATAAAAACCATGTGGGGGGGTCACAAAAAGAAAAAAGAAGACGTTTTAAAGTTATAATTTTAATTACGTCTAAGAAAAAAGAAAAAACGAATTTGAAACTAAATAGTTTCGCGAATGGGTACGAGGGTAGAAGCCTGTTTGGACCACTTTTTTAGTGCTTTTCTTTAGACCAATTGGTCAATATTTTATTAAGTTGTTATCATCAAATGGTTATGAATAAGCGAAGAAATAATAGGCAAAAAAACAGCGAGAAAAGTTAAAATATATGCTAATACAGTAATCATTTAATACTCCTTTAGTATTCTTAATAATCTCATTACTTAATCAGGATTTATTTTGGGATGATACCGTGTTCTTTCATAAATTGGTCACATTCCTTTAATTGGCAAAATAATTTTGCATTTAGAGTTATTTGTTCAATATACTCCGTCGTTAGTCTGTAATTGCTCAACTCATAATTGCTCAACTGAGGTAATGAATATTCTCGCACGCGTGAGCCGTCTTTAAAATAACCATAGACGCGGCTACCAGTTTTCACATCAAAACTGGCGCCCATGCCATTAGCCTGGTCATTTAACCACTCACCCGTGTAACCCCTATCTCCGTATCGGATTTGACCCATACCACTCTTCTTATTCATAACAAAATCGCCCACATAAGAGCCTTTAAGCCTGCCTTCATCATCAAATAACCGTTGCCATACTGTCGTTTCTCCGAAAATATCTGAATTGGGTAACGACATAATAACCGTAACCGCACTCCCCGAGGCATCTGGTTGTATCATTATTCCCCGGGTTCGGACACCCTTTTTCCAATCTCCTTTAAACACATACTCGTTATTTTTTTTATACACTCCAGAAAGTAGTTGACCGTCATCATCAAAAACGCCATTGAATGAATCACCATTTGCCCATGTTTTTTTCCCAACGTTATAATTTTCTCCATCAGTAAAAGTTCCCTCATAGAAAGAACCATCTGCATAAATCCTTTTCCCTGAGTGTTTTTTACCGTTTACCCAAGTCCCATCAAAACTACCACCACTCGTATATTCATATTTTCCTTTACCCGATGGTTTGTTGTTAAGCCAAAAACCTTCATACACATCTCCAGAATTCCACTCATACTTTCCCATTAATTTGTCATTATTTATAACTTCACCCTCATATATCCCATTTTCAAATTCAACGCGTATTTTCCCAGTTAGTGTTCCCCTATCACCCGTGAAAGAAATAATTTTTGGATAAACGCTGCTAACCCTGACATCTTCCTCTCTTACTAACTCGCTAACTTTTGGCTCAGAGTTTAGTGATTTCTTTTTTGGCTCATTAGTCACGGTGAGCACTCCGATTAAAATAAAGACTCCTATACCGAGAACTACACTCTGCAAAGTGAATTTATCAAACGA
>FUFK010039891.1_pt1 | contig 41576 bp, 43 predicted proteins | sample 1021851 | NCBI WGS metagenome assembly FUFK01 (sample SAMEA51879418, study PRJEB19060) | metagenome
TTTTAATTGGTTGCGGGGGACGGATTTGAACCGCCGACCTTCAGGTTATGAGCCTGACGAGCTACCAGACTGCTCCACCCCGCGGTATCAGATTCTATTTTTAAGCTTATTTAGCTTTTTAACTCTTTTAATATTTTCTTGAAGTATTCTTTTCTTTTTTTCTGATGGTTTTTCATAAGTATCTTTCAATCTTATTATTTTAAAAAAACCATCTCTCTGGAGTTTTCTTTTTAAAACTCTAAGAGCTTGTTCAACATTATTATCTTTTACTTCTATTTTAATAACTACCTCCAAAAAATTGGTGTAATAACACTTTAAAAATTTATTGTCTATAAAATTTGTTTATCACTCTTTGCTTGTTTTGCTTTTTCTTTATCACGTTTTTCTCTTTTAATACGTCTTTCAGCTTTTTCAAGGGCCAGCACTAGATCTTTTTGGGTAAATAAATTTATAGAAACAGGATCTTTGGGAGTTAGGTTATTAAAATTCCAATAACTTTTATTTCTTATAGATGTAACAGAATTTTTGGTTATACCTACTAACTTTGCAATTTGAGAGTCTTTTAATTGTGAATGATTTTTTAAAAGCCACAAAGCTGAGTCTGGTTTATCCTGTCTTTTAGATAATGGAACATATTTTTTTGTTTTTTCTGATTGACTAGAAATCTCAATATCACTAATTTTTATTTCCAATGGCCTGTTTTCATCTTTGGATGATAAATTAATTTCCTCCCGAGTTAATTGCCCAGCCATAATGGGGTTATAGGGCTTTATCCCTTTAGCAACCTCTCCGTCCGCAATACCTTGAACTTCTACTTCGTGTAGGTTACAAAAATTTGCAATTTGTTTAAAAGTAAGAGTAGTATTTTCAACAAGCCAAACAGCTGTGGCCATAGGCATTAATAGTCCATTTGTCATTATTTTTTATCTGTTCTAAAGTTTTGAAATTTTTTATTAAACTTACTTACTCTTCCTTTATCTAAAAGTTTCTGTTTTCCACCTGTCCATGCAGAATGCGATTTTGGATCAATTTCTAACTTAAGTATATCTCCCTCTTTACCCCAAGTTGATTTAGTCTCAAACTGCGAACCGTCAGTCATCTCAACTTTAATTTTGTGGTACTGAGGGTGTATCTTTTTTTTCATAACGTGACTTATAGCAAATGAATTTTATAAAACAATTAAAACTTATCTATTATTTTAAGCATTTTTTCATTAATACTTGGATTAGATGTGACAACCTCAATATCATTTATTTTTTTCGTATCTGCCTTGTTAATGACTCCTCCAGCTTCTTCTATCAAAATTATTCCAGGTGCTATATCCCAAAGGTTTAATTTTTCTTGAAAGAAACCATCATATCGACCACAAGCTACATAAGCCATGTCCAACGCTGCACTACCTGAATTTCTGCAAGTAAGCTCCACACCTCTGTATTTTTTACCATTTGAGGCAAATAAACATTCAATGATATTTTTTTTTTTAGATACCCTTATTCTTTTGTTGTTTAAATAAGATCCATTATTCTTTTCTGCATAAAACATTTCATCTTTTATAGGATCAAAAATTAACCCAGTTGTAATTACTCCATAAGATTGTAAAGCTATACATATAGAAAAATGAGGAACGCCATGAAAAAGATTTGTTGTTCCATCTATTGGATCAATAATCCAAACATTATCTTTATCATCATTCTTTATAAAACCAGATTCTTCACTCAATACAGAATATTTTTTTTTAGCTTTAGATAGTTCGTCAATTAAAATTTTTTCAACTTTTTTATCTGCATTCGTAACAAAGTCTGTTGGTCCTTTCATTGAAACTTGGAGATTTTCTATTTCACCAAAATCCCTTATCAAAGATTTTGAGGCTTTTTCACAAGCCTTAATCATAATATTTAAGTTAGCTGAAATAGATTTCATTGAATTTTAAATTTTTTTTACATACTCAGATGTTCGTGTATCAATAATAATCTCATCTCCAACATTTATGAATGGTGGGACTTGAATTTTAATACCGTTCTCTAAGGTTGCAGGCTTGTATGAGGAAGATACAGTTTGTCCTTTTAAAGCAATATCTGTCATAGTAACTTTACAAGATACTTGATTAGGTAACTGAACCATAATTGGACTCTCGTTATGAAAACTAATAGTCACTTCTAAATTTTCTTTGAGCATCTTACCTTTATCTCCAACAATATTTTTTTTAATTTCAACTTGCTCGAAAGATTTTGAGTTTATGAAATAATAATTTCTTTCATCTTCATATGAATAATTGAATTTATTTTCTTCTACTGATGCTTTTTCAATAGTCTCACTTGATCTAAATCTTTCATTTAATTTAGTATTTTTATTTATGCTTTTCATTTCTACTTGTGCAAAAGCACCACCCTTGCCAGGTTTAACATGTTGTGTTTTCAAAACCTCCCATAAATCGTTTTTATATTCCAAAAGCATTCCCACTCTAATTTCGTTAGCTGTAATTTTCATATTAACTTTTCTATTGCTTCTCTGGGTTTGTATTTTTTATTTTTCCAAACGTAGCCTGAGATAGCTAAAAAGTTTGATTTATTCAATAAGAGTTTTTTGTAATTATTAAGGTTTATTCCTCCAATCGAAATAATTGGTATTTTTGTAATTTTTTTAGTGTATTTCAAAAGACTTAAATTTGCTTTAAATTTTGTTTTTTTTGTTTTACTTGGGAAGAAGGCTCCAATAGCAATATAGTCAGCTTTGTTTATAATAGCTTTTTTAATCAATTTTTTTGAATTGTGACAAGTTACCCCAATAATTTTCTGACGTAAAATCTTTCTAGCTTTTTGAAAAGAAATATCCTTCTGTCCAATGTGACATCCATCTGCATTAATTTTTTTTGCCAAAAAGGGATCGTCGTTAACTATAAATTTTACTTTGTGATTACTACAAATTTTTTTAATTTTTTTTCCAATACTTAAAATCTTTTTTTTCGAAGTTTTTTTTAATCTTAATTGAAAAAATAATATTTTTTTTGTTTTAAAAATTTCTTCTAAATGTAAAAAAAAGCTATGTTTATTAATTATATTTGGCGATATTAAATATATAAATTTTTTTTTTGAATTTTTAAATTTTTTCAAGATCTTCTGACCATTTACCTCTAGAAGCTAACGAGCACATTTTTGCTCTATGATTAAACACTTCCTGTGTACCTTTGACATTCCGAATATCTTTTGCCCAAAATTTTAAAGCACTTTGTTGTAATGCTCTGCCATATGAATAAGTCATTATGAAATTCGTATCATTAATTAAATTAATACTATTTAAGTTTTTCGTAGCTTCAAATTCTGATTGTCCACCTGATAAAAAAGCAATTCCAGGAACTTCAGATGGTACTGACATTTTTAAGCATTTTAAAGTTAGTTCTGCAATTGTTTTTGTATTTACTTCTCTTTTAGAAACTGATCCTGGTAAAATCATATTTGGTTTTAAAATTATACCACCAGGATCCACTTTATGTTTATTTAGTTCATCAAAGCATTTTTTAATTACTTCAGAAGTTTTATTAAAACATTCTTCTGCACTATGATTACCATCCATAAGAACCTCAGGCTCTACAATTGGGACCATCCCACATTCTTGAACTAGTGCAGAGTATCTCGCAAGAGCATGTGCATTGGAATGGATAGATAGTTTACTTGGATAAATATCCGAAATTGAATACACAGCTCTCCATTTAGTAAACCTAGCACCTAATTTATAATACTCTTTCAATCTTTCTCTTAACCCATCTAGACCTTCTGTAATTTTCTCATCAGTTGAATTAGCAAGAACTTTTGCACCAGTATCTACCTTTATACCTGGAATGGCACCAGAACTAGATATTAATTCTGGAATTTTTTTATTCGTTAAAGTTTTTTGTTTTATTGTTTCATCGTATAAAATTACCCCACCAATGAAACTTCTCATCGCTTCAGAAGAAAAAAGTGACTCTCTAAACATTAGTCTGTTTTCAGGGCTTGAAGATACCCCAACTGACTCAAGACGTTTTGTCATTGTGCCAGTGCTTTCATCAGCAGCCAAAATTCCTTTACCTTTTTCTAAGATTTTTTTTGCTATTCGATTTAACTCTGTCATGAATTAAGTGCCTTTATACCAGGAAGCTCTTTTCCTTCAAGAAATTCTAGAAATGCTCCACCAGCAGTTGAAACAAAATCAAAATCTTTTACTAGTCCAAAATTATTAAGGACCGCAACAGTATCTCCACCACCAGAAACACAGTAAATTTTATTTTCTTTTTTTCTGACTATTATTTGTTCAGCAATCTCTTTGCTCCCTTTTGAAAATTCTGGATTTTCAAAATAACCTGCTGGACCATTCCAAAGTATTGTATTTGAGTTATTAATTATATTTTTTATCATTTTAATGGTTTCAGGTCCAATGTCTAAAATCATATCATCATTTGATATTTCTGGTAATTTTTTTACTGTAGATTTTTCATCAACACTTTTACCAGTGCTTACATCCAATGGAAAAAAAATTTTACAGTTTTTCTTTTCGGATAGATAAAAAATTTCAGAAATTATTTGATCAACATTTTTCTCATACATTGAGTTTCCAATTTTATATTTTTTAAATTTTAGTATGTTATTTGCCATTCCACCAACAAAAATTATATTATCAAATTTATCAATTAAATTTTTAATAACAGTTATTTTTGTTGAAATTTTAGACCCACCAATAATACAAGATATTGGTCTTTTAATATTTGAAGTTATTTTAATTAATGAATTTACCTCTTTTTCTAATTGAATACCTGAATATGAGGGTATAAATTTTGTAATTGAATGAACCGAGGCATGTTTTCTGTGTGAGCAAGAAAAAGCCTCATTAACATAAATATCAGCTAGATTTGCAAGATTTTCTGCAAAAGTTACATCATCACTTTCTTCTTCTTTAAAAAATCTTAAATTTTCAAGCATAACTATATTATTTCTTTCACTAAAAAAATTTTCAATTTTTATTTTATTAATAGTGCCAGTTATGAATGATATTTTTTGATTTAATTTTTTTTCCAATTCATTACAGACAGGTTTTAAAGAGAGCTCATTTACAATTTTTCCTTTAGGTCTTCCAATATGAGAAAGTATAATTATTTTTGCTTTATTTTTTAATAAATATTGTAATGTAGGAATAGTTTTATCAATTCTGTTTGAATCTATTATATTTGCACCATTTAACGGTACATTAAGGTCTAATCTGATTAAAATTTTTTTATTATTTAAATCTAAACCTTTGCTTTGTATGCTTTTCATTAGATTTTTTTATGAATGTATTCTGCTAGGTCACACATTCTACAAGAAAAACCCCATTCATTGTCATACCAAGCTGATATTTTTCCCATTTTTTTGCCAATTGTATTTGTTAGGCTAGCATCAACAATAGCTGAGTTGGGGTTGTGATTGAAATCAACTGATACTAATTTTTCATTTGTAATATCTANTATACCTTTNAATGATTTTTTAGANGCATCTAAAAANCTTCTGTTTATTTTTTGAACTGATAAATCTTTTTTTGTACAAAAAACTAACTCTATTAAAGAGACATTTGGAGTTGGTACTCTCATCGCTACACCTTCTAACTTACCTTTTAAAGAAGGTATGATCTCTCCAATTGCTTTTGATGCACCTGTAGATGTCGGTACTATTGATTGTGATGCAGATCTCGCTCTTCTTGGATCCTTATGAGAATTATCCAACAATCTTTGGTCAGTAGTAAAAGCATGAATTGTTGTCATAAAACCTTTCTCTATTTGATAATTATTATGAAGAATATTCACTACGGGCGCTAAACAATTGGTAGTGCAAGATGCTGCAGAAATTATTTTATCGTCTTTATTTATGGATTTTTGGTTAACACCATAAACTATAGTTTTATCAGCATTTTTACAAGGTGCTGAAACAATAACTTTTTTTGCACCATTTTTTAGATGAGCTAGAAGTTTATCTTTTGAATTAAATTTTCCCGTACACTCAAATACATAATCAACGCCATATTTTTTCCAATTTATATTCTCGATATTAGTTTCTTGAGAAAATGATATTTTATGTTTTCCAATTGTAATTTTATTTTTATTAAACTTTATTTTAGAATTAAATTTTCCATGTATTGAGTCGTGCTTTAGCAAATTTGAGCTTACTTCAGGTCCAGTTCTATTGTTTATATGTTTAATTTCAAAGTTATTATATTTACCTTCAATAATTGATCTAATAACCATTCTACCAATTCTACCAAGTCCATTAATACCTAATTTTATTTTCATATTTTTTCTTTTATTGCTTTAATTATGTCTGTCGAATTTAGTTTAAAGTGATCATAGATATCTTTGTAGGGAGCACTTTTACCAAAATCATTAATACCAAAATTCATTCCATTAGAACCTGTATATTTTTTCCAGAATTCAGTTTCAGAAGCTTCTATAGATACCAAAAGTTCTGTTCCAGAGAAAATTTCTTTTTTGTAGATCTCATCTTGTTTGTCAAATAACTCTTGACACGGCATTGATATAACTTTTGAATAAATATTTTCTGTGGCTAATTTATGGCTAACTTCGCATGCCAAACTAGTTTCAGAACCGCTTGACAATAATATTACTTTAATATTTTCACCAGTTCTCATTATTTCATATGCTCCTTTAGAGCACTTATTAATTTTGTTATATTCTTTCCTTAAGGGATTAATTTTTTGTCTAGACAATGCAATTACACTAGGTGAGTCATTACTATCAAGTGCTAATTGCCAACACTCAAAAGTTTCAATTGTATCTGCAGGTCTAAAAACATTTAAATTAGGAATTGATCTTAAACTAGCTAATTGCTCAACTGGTTGATGAGTTGGGCCATCTTCTCCAAGCCCAATCGAGTCATGAGTGAAAATATATATCACTCTTTGCTTCATCATTGCAGCTAATCTAATTGATGGTTTACAATAATCACTAAAGATTAAAAATGTTCCGCCATAAGGTATTAAACCACTGTGCAAAGACAAACCATTCATAATACCGCACATAGCGTGCTCTCTTACTCCATAATGAATATAATTTCCTTTAAAATTTCCTGGTTTAATTATTTGATGTTTTTTAGTTTTGGTGTTATTTGAACCAGCCAAATCAGCTGACCCCCCAATTAAGTTTGGTAAAGTTGAAATTAATTCTAAAAACATTTCAGATGATTTTCTTGTTGCAATAGGATCTAAATTTTTTAAGTAGTTTTTTATTACTTTTTCCATTGATTGATTAATCTGATCTTTATGATTAGTTATTGACCGTCCCAACCAACCAAACTTTTTTATTTCTTTTTGATATTTAGCTTCATCTTTTTCAGCTTTTGCAGATGCTTTTTCGCCAATTTCTTTCCACAATTTTCTGATTTCACTTGGAATTTCAAAAGGTTTATAATTCCAATTTAATTTTTTTCTAACCAAGTTAATTTCTTCTTCACCTAGTGGACTTCCNTGAGAAGATGCTTTTCCACCTTTGTTTGGAGAGCCATAACCAATTGTTGTTTTACATGAAATAGCAAAAGGTTTTTTTGCTTTTTGAGCTTTTTTAAGCGCTTTAAAAATTTGTTTTTCATCATGTCCATTTATATCTACATAATCCCAACCATAACTCTCAAACCTTTTTTTTGTATTATCAGATACTGCTAAATTAGTTGGCCCATCAATTGATATTGAATTATTATCAAATAATAAAATAAGATTTTTTAACTTAAGGTGACCTGCAAAACTTAATGCTTCATGGCTTATTCCTTCCATTAAACATCCATCCCCAGCTAAAACATAAGTCTTATGATTTATAATTTTTTTACCTACCTTATTTTTTAAAATTTCTTCTGCTAATGCGAAACCAACTGCATTTGCTATGCCTTGACCTAGTGGGCCAGTTGTAGTTTCAATTCCAGATCCTGGGTGATATTCAGGATGTCCTGCACAAATAGAGTCTAATTGTCTAAAATTTTTTATATCCTCTAAAGAAACACTTTTGTAGCCTGTAAGATAAAGAAGTGAATAAAGAAGCATTGATCCGTGCCCAGCTGATAAAACAAATCTATCTCTATTTAACCAATCTGGTTTTTTTGGATTAAATTTTAAAAAATCTTTAAATAGAACTGTCACTACGTCAGCCATTCCCATTGGCATTCCTGGATGACCAGAATTTGCTTTTTGTACAGCATCCATTGACAAAAATCTGATGCTATTTGCTAATTCTCTGTGTTGTTTGCTCAAAAATTATCCTATCTAGACTAAGAAGACTCAATTTAATAATATAAATATATATATATGAAAACTTTTAATGAAAAAGAAGAAAAACTTAATTCTTCACTTCAGAAGTTAAAAAAATTAAAATTTGAAAATCCACAATTAGCAGAACAAACTAAAAATTTAAAAGCTCAAAAAAATCAATTAGAAATTGAAAAAAGGGATATAGAGGAGAAGTATCGAGTTCTTGTCACCGAACATGAGACTTTAAGGAAAAAAATAAAAGACGAAAAACTCTCGCAACGACATAAAGAATTAAAATTTAACGAAAAAATAGATGAATTAAATCAAGAAACAGATATTTTGTTAGAAGAAATTGATAAATGGCAAACGTAAATATTAAATTTAATGGTAAAGAATTTTTGTTATCCTGTGATGACGGCCAAGAGGAGCATTTAGAGGAATTATCAAACCTTCTTAGCAAAAAATTCGAAGAGTTAAAATCAAGCTTAGGAAATATAGGTGAAAATAAATTGTTACTTATTACATCAATTAAAATTATCGATGAATATTTTGAAACAATGAAAAAAGTTGATAATAAAAAAAAAGAACTTCAGTTATTAAAAGATAAATTTTTAGATTTAAAAAAATTAGTTTACCAATATAAAGATGAAAAAGAGAGCGAAATTCAAAATCTGATAAATGAACACGAAAACTTAAAAAAAGAAATTAATAAAATTCATGAAAATTACTCAAGAATTATTGAAAATACGACCAAACAAATAGATGATTTTGTCGAAAAAATTAGCACAGAAAACTCAGTACAATAAATTGTGTTAAAACATCAAATCAGAAAAAAAATATTAAAAATTAGAGACGAAAAATATTCTAAGTCATTAAATATTGATAAAAAAAAAATTTTAAAAATTATTCAAAAAGCTAATATTAAAAAACCAGTTATTGGTATTTATTATCCAGTTAATTCTGAAGTTTGTACAATAAAAATCATGGAGTTTTTAGAAAAAAAAAAATTTACAATATCACTTCCAATTTTAAAAAATAATATTGAAATGGAATTTTATAAATATAAAATAAAAGATCCTCTTTATATTAATAAATATGGCATACCAGAGCCAAAAAAGAAAACAAAAGTTAAGCCAAATATTTTAATAATACCCTTGGTCGCGTTTGATAAAGAACTAAATCGTTTAGGTTATGGTGGAGGTTTTTATGATCGTTTTTTATTTAAGATGGGAAAAAATATAATGGTTAAATTGGGTTTAGCCTTTTCGTATCAAATGATTAAATACGTACCGGTTGAAAAATTTGACAGAAAATTGGATGTTATTTTAACTGAGAAAGAGATATTTGAAACATGAGGATATTATTTTTAGGAGATGTAGTAGGTGAACCAGGGTGTGATGCAATAAAAAAAAATTTAAAAATTCAAATTAAATTAAATAAAATTGATTTTGTAATTGTCAATGGCGAAAATGCAGCCAAAGAAGGAGTAGGGATTACAGAAAAAATCTCGAAGGATTTTTTTAATTGTGGTGTTGATGTAATCACAACTGGAAATCATATTTGGGATCAAAAAGAAACTGCCGAATATATAGATAAAGAAAAAAGATTACTTAGACCTTATAATTTAATAGCACCATCACCTGGAAAGGGATTTGAAATATTTGAAACAAAAGATAAATCCAAAGTAGGTGTTTTAAATTTAATGGGAAATGTATTTATGAAAAAGTGCGAAAATGTCTTTGAGTCTATAAAAAAATTTACTTCACAAAATAAATTAAAAGAAAACTACGATTATTTGATCGTTGATTTTCATGGAGAAATAACAAGCGAAAAAATGGCAGTTGGACACTTTATGGATGGTATTGCAACCCTCGTAATTGGTACTCACACTCACGTTCCAACAAGTGATACAAGAATATTAAAAAAGGGAACAGGTTATCAAACTGATGCAGGAATGTGTGGAGATTATGATTCAGTCATTGGAATGAACAAAGAAAATTCAATTAAAAAATTTTTTAAACTGGATGCCAAAAAACATTTCCCTGCAACAGGACAAGCAAGCCTTTCAGGTGTAATTGTAGATTGCAATAGAGATACTGGTTTAGCTGATAAAATTAATAGCTTTATTTTAGGTGGAGATTTAAAAAATACAAATTAGTTATGGCAGGTCATTCACATTGGGCAGGAATTAAACACAAGAAAGGTAGAGCAGANAAACAAAGNTCAAAAATTTTTTCAAAAATATCCAAAGAAATTACCGTTGCTGCCAAGTTAGGTGATAAAAATCCTGATATGAATCCCAGACTGAGATCAGCCATACAATCAGCACGTTCAGCTAATATGCCAAAAGAAAATATTGAAAGAGCAATTGATAAATCCACAAACATAAATTCATCAAATTTTCAGAGCATGAGATACGAGGGTTTTGGTCCAAAAAATATTGCAGTTATAGTAGAAGCATTGACTGACAATAAAAATCGAACTGCATCAAAAATTAGAACTATTTTTCAAAAGAATGGAGGTAGCCTTGGTTCATCTGGCTCTGCGTCTCATAATTTTAAACAAATTGGAGTGATTAAAATTCCAAAAAATGAAATTTCAGAGGAGAAAATTTTGGATATTGCTATTGATGCAGGTGCAGAAGAGTGTCATTCTGATAATGAAATTCATGAGATACATTGTGAAAAAAATAAAATATACGAAGTTAAAAAAAAATTAGAGATGACCGTTAAAAATTTTATATCAACAGAAATTGAATGGATACCTATTAATAATGTAATNATCTCCAAANATATTTTTGATGAAATAAGTGANTTTTTAGATTCACTTGATAATGATGATGATGTACAAAATATTTTTACGAATCTAAAAATTGGGAGTAATTAATGNTGATTATTGGAATTGATCCAGGAATTTCTGGCGCAATTTGTTTTATGGANGATGGAAAAATAACNGATGTAATAGAAATGCCAAGTATGGCNGAAGGAAAGAAAAATAAAAAACAAGTCAACAGTTCTCAAATATTTAATGAAATTTCCTCTAAAATAAAAAATTATAACAAGAATGAAGTAAAAGTAGTCATAGAACATGTAACTGCTATGCCTGGACAAGGAGTTACAAGCATGTTTAATTTTGGTCAATCATTTGGTGTATTAAAGGGTATATGCTCAGCAATGAATTTATCAATGTATTTTGTTAGGCCTGCTAAATGGAAAAAATATTTTAATTTGATTAACTCAGAAAAAGACGCCAGTAGAACTAGGGCGATCGAAATATTTCCATATTTTTCAATGAATTTATCAAAAAAAAAAGATGCAAATAAAGCTGATGCCATGCTTATTGCTAGTTATTTCTACGAAAATTTAAGATCAGAATAGACAATTTTGAAATTTAAGACAAATTGATGACACAATTAAGTGACAAGTAGATCGAATGGAAGCAGATATAACATCACAAGCAGTGGGTTTAGCAAGCAACACTGACTTTTCACTTGTTCAACTATTTATACGTGCAGATTTTGTAGTAAAGTCTGTAATAATTATTCTTATAGCTTGCTCAGTATACTCATGGGCAATAATAATTGAAAAAGTAAAATTATTTAAAAAAATAAATGAGTCCTCTGAGATTTTTGAGGAACGATTTTGGAAATCAAAGTCAGCTGAGTCTTTTTATAATACTATTCCAAAAAATATAGAGGATCCAATGGCACTGGTTTTTAGATCATCTATGGAAGCAGCACTAAAAACAAGATCAAAAACGCAACTTAATGAAAGACTTTCAAACATGCTTGAAATAAATATAGAGAAACAGATGAATAAAATTGAGAAGAGTTATACTTTTCTTGCAACCGTAGGTGCAACAGCTCCTTTCATTGGATTATTCGGTACAGTTTGGGGAATAATGAATTCATTTCAATCAATTGCTATATCAAGAAATACTAGTTTAGCTATTGTTGCCCCAGGGATTGCAGAAGCTCTTTTTGCAACTGCACTTGGTTTGTTAGCTGCCATACCAGCAGTAATAGCTTATAATAAATTTAATAGTGATTCAAAAAAATACTCGCAGAAATTAGAAAATTTTTCAAAAAGATTTCTAACAATAATTTAAAATGGCTTTTAATTTTAAAAGATCCAAAAATGATCCAATGAGTGAGATCAATGTCACTCCTTTCGTTGATGTTATGCTTGTACTTTTAATTATATTCATGGTTACGGCACCCTTGTTAACAGTAGGAGTTCAGGTTGATTTACCAGAAAGTTCAGCAGACTCTCTTCCAGAGGAACAAGAGCCTTTGACACTTACAATTAATTCTAAAGGAGAAATATTTATCCAAGAATCTAAAGTGGAATATGAAAAAATTATAGCGAAAATTTTAGCGGTCTCAAAAAATAGAACTGANACTAGAATATATGTCAGAGGTGATAAGACAATAAATTATGGTAGAGTTTTAGAAGTGATGGGAATGCTTTCTGGTTCAGGCTTTACAAAGGTAGCTCTAATATCCGAACCTTACAAAGAGAGGTAAAATCTTGGTCAGAAATGTTATAATCTCATCTGGATTTCATATCATAATGATATTTATAACAGCAATAAGTCTCCCTTTTTTAACAAAAGAACCAATAGATTTACCCCCCCTTGTGTCTGTAGAGTTAATACAAATATCAGATAAGACTAATATTCCTTATGCGCCAAAAGCAAAAAAAATAATTGAAGAAGTAAAAAAAAAAGAAGAAGAAAAACTAACATCTGAACAAGCACCACCAAAAAAAGTTAAAAAAGAAAAACCAGATGCAGTTCCCTTACCTGACGAAAATATTGATAAAGTAAAAAAAATTGAGGAAAAAAAACAAAATCCAGAAAAGCTCGATGAAGAAATTAAACAAGTTTCNGAATTTGAAAAAAAAGAATTATTTGATCCAAATAATATAGCCGCTTTAATTGATAAATCAAAAGAAGAATTCGCTGAAACTACAAAAAAAACTAATAAAATATCGCAATCTCAAAAAAAAGATCTTAGTATTACAAGTCTTACATTGAGTGAAGAGGATGCATTAAAAGCACAAATTTTTGGTTGCTGGAGTATTCCTTTAGGATTACCATATAATGAAAATTTATTAGTNAGAATNAAANTACAATTAAAACCAGATGGAACNGTTGTTAAATCTGAGATATTGGATCATGCAAGGATGAATACNCCAGGTCANGGATTTTATAAAGTTTTNGCAGAAAGNGCNCTTAGAGCAATTAAAATGTGTCAACCCTTAAGGGTACCNACTGAAGGTTATGAAAGATGGAAAGAACTACAATTAAANTTNGATGCAAGAGAGATGTTAGANGGATGATTAAATATTTTAAATATATTATAATTTTTTTGTTTAGCATCACNCATGCNAATGCTTTAATTGAAGTNGATATTACAAGAGGAAATTTAAATCCTCTGCCTATTGCTGTATCTCCATTGTCAATTGATAGTAATTCTAATGAAGCACTTCAAAAAACATTNAAAAAAAAAAATATTGGATCTGAAATTTCAAAGGTTGTTGAAAATAACCTGCAAACTTCTGGTTTATTTAATCCCTTGAGCAAAGATGCTTTTCTTCAGAAGCCTGATATAGCACACTTAAAACCAAGATTTGAAGATTGGTCTTTNATTAAAGCTCAAGCGCTNATCACAGGAAAAGTAATTTATCAAAATGAAAAACTAAGAGTAGAATTTAGATTGTGGGACGTGTTAGCAGGTAAAGAAATGATGGCATTAGCTTTCACTACAGTGCCAACAAACTGGCGAAGAGTTGGACATATAATTACCGACAAAGTTTACGAGAGGTTAACTGGAGAAAAAGGTTATTTTGATACAAGGATAATTTATGTTTCAGAAGAGGGACCAAAAACAAAAAGAATTAAAAAACTTGCGATAATGGATCAAGATGGATTTAATACAAAATATTTAACATTAGGAAATGAATTAGTTTTGACTCCAAGATTTAATCCTACAAATCAAATGGTTACTTATTTATCTTATTTTAGAAATCTTCCGAGGGTTTATCTTTTAGATATTGAAACAGGTATACAAGAGGTAGTAGGTGATTTTCCAGGGATGACATTTGCACCAAGGTTTTCACCAAATGGAAAAAAAATTATCATGAGTTTTGCTATGGATGGAAATTCTGACATATACACTATGGATTTAGAAAATAGAGTAGTTGAAAGAATTACAAATCATCCTTCAATTGATACGTCCCCATCTTATTCACCTGACGGAAAATATATTTGCTTTAATTCTGACAGAAGTGGTTATCAACAGATATATGTTATGAAGAGCGACGGTACAAAAGTCAAAAGAATTTCATTTGGCAAAGGACTATACGGTACGCCCGTATGGTCTCCAAGGGGGGACTTAATAGCATTTACAAAACTTCACAAGGGGAAGTTTTATATTGGCGTAATGAGAACGGATGGCTCTGGTGAAAGGTTATTGACTGAAAATTTTTACCAAGAAGCACCCTCATGGTCACCTAATGGTAGAGTACTTATATTCTATAGAGAGACCAAGTCAGACTCTGAAGGTAAGGGGTTTTCCGCTAAATTATGGTCAATTGATTTAACAGGCTATAATGAGAGATTGGTGGACACTGAAACCGATGCTTCCGACCCATCTTGGTCGTCTTTATTAAGTAATTAGGATTAAATAGTTGATTTTTATACTTGAAAGATTTAATTAGTTGTGAAAAACTTAAAATATTCAAATAAGGAGTAGTTAATGATTTTAACGAAAATTTTCAAAAATGCATTTTTGATAATGCTAGCAAGTTTAGTGCTTTCTGCTTGTGCAACTAAAAAAGTTACGAATCAAATGCAGGGCGATGTTTATACTGGAAAAGATACAGTTGAATATTTAGCTTCAGGAGTTGCAGATAGAGTTTTCTTTGCAACAAATGAATCAGTCTTGACTACTGCTTCAAGAGAAACTTTGAGAAAACAAGCAGCTTGGTTAAGAAAAAATTCAAAAATAAATGTTGTGCTAGAAGGTCATGCTGATGAAAGAGGAACAAGAGAATATAACTTAGCTTTAGGTGAAAGAAGAGCAAATTCAGTTAAAGACTATCTTATGACTTATGGAATTTCTGGAAATAGAATTTCTGTAATCAGCTATGGTAAAGAGAGACCTGTTGATTCAGGTTCAAATCCTTTAGCTTGGTCAAAAAATAGAAGATCAGTAACAGTTAAAGCAAACTAATTTACAAAAAACTAAAAGACCCTGATTAGATAATCAGGGTCTTTTTTTTGCCATCATTATAATTACAAATAATCTTGATGACTAAACAAAAATTTTTTTTATTTTCTTTTGTAATATTTTTTTGCATTTTTATTCCAAAAAAAGTATTTGCTGACAGTCATAATTATGAGGAAATCATTAAAATTATTCAACAAGATTTAAAAACATTAGAAAAAGCAGTTTATTCAAATTCACAGAATGAAATTCTTAATGAAAGTATTACAGAATTAGACCAAAGTTCTGAAGAAGTACTTACAAGACACTTATTAAAACTTTCGGAAATTGAAAAACAATTTCAAGAACTTACCAACCGTTTTGAAGAAATAAATTTTAAATTAGACAAGTTATCTAATAGGCTTTCTAAAGTGCAATCTGATAATCAGATGAGATTTCAACAACTTGAGACAATGTCAGTGGGTGAAAATAATAATAAGAAAATAAGTTCTTCAAGTGATAAAAAAAAAATTTTACCAGGTTCATCAGAACCACAGGATCTAGGGGCAATATCTTACAAAGATACTGAGACAAATAATCAAGAACAAGAAATTCAATCAATTGATACTACAGGTTCGGTTGTTACTGAAACTTTTGTATCGGAAGAGAAGATACTCCCAGATGCAAATCCCGATAAACAATATGATTTTGCGACAAGCTTTTTAAAAAATGGTGATTACAATATGGCTGAAAGAGCTTTCAGAGAGTTTGTAAATACAAATCCTGATCACAAACTTGCAGGCAACGCACAATATTGGTACGCAGAAACATTTAGAATTAGACAACTTTTTACAGATGCGGCCTCTGCATATTTAGAAGGTTATCAAAAATATCCTAAAAGTGAGAAAGCACCTATCAATTTATTAAAACTCGGTGTATCTCTAGTACAAATTGGAGAAAAGGATCAAGGTTGTCTGATGATAACGGGTGTGAAACAACAATATCCAGAAGCTAATCAGTCTGTTCTTCAAAAAGCAAAATATGAAGAGAAAAAGTTTGAATGCTCAAAAGATAAATCATAATTTTATTAGCAACTTATTGAATGAAGATTTTATTAAGCCTATTTTCAGTAAGTTTGAAAAAAAATTAAATAATAGAGAAAGTTTCTTAGTTGCAGTCTCAGGTGGACCTGATAGTTTAGCGCTTGCTTTTTTATCAAAGTGTTATGAAAAAAAATATGGTGCCAAATTCAATTATTGTATTATTGACCACAACTTAAGAAAAAATTCATCAAAAGAAGCACAGGATGTATGTAAAATCCTAAAAAAAATCAGTATTAAATGTAAAATTATTAAATGGATAGGTTCAAAACCTACATCAAATATTCAGGCTATCGCAAGGGTAAAAAGATATTCATTATTAAGCGGAGAATGCTCAAGACTTAAATTAAATAATATTCTTCTTGGGCACCATAAGAATGATTTAAATGAGAATTTTTTTATCAGAATGACCAGGGGAAGTGGCTTGAAGGGTTTAGTTTCTCTAGACGAAAAGACCAAAATAAATAAAATCAACTATATAAGACCTTTATTAGAGTTTGATAAAAAACAACTTGAAAAAATAACTTTAAAAGTCTTTAAAATTTTTGTTAAAGATCCATCTAATTTTAACAAAGATTTTAAAAGAGTAAGAATCAGAAAATTAATTGAAAATCTTAAAAATGAAGGTTTAGATGAAAATAAATTAATTTTAACTATTAAAAATTTAAAAACTGCAAATAACGCATTGGATTTTTATGCGAATCAAAATATTAAAAATAACCTAAGTTTTGTTTTAAATAAAAAAAAAGCTACATTAAATCTTAATTTCTTCTTACAGCCGGATGAGGTGATTATGAGGTCTCTGAATATTGTAATGAGAAAAATTAGTAAAAAATATTACCCTCCAAGGGGCAAAAGTACAAATTTACTAATCAAGGAGATTAAGTCACATCCAAAATTTAAAAAAATGACACTTGGAGGCTGTTTATTTCAAAAAATCAACCAAACTGTTATAATTTCCAGTGAAAGTGGTTAAAATAGATACTTGTTAAATCAATAATAATTCTTATCTTATAATCATGAATTTTAAAAACCTAGCAATGTGGGCGATAATAGTATTTTTGACTATTGGTTTATATAATATGTTCAAAAATCCACAAGGAACACTAAATAACAATATTGAAAAAATAAACTTTTCAACTTTTTTAACTGAAGTTGAAAATGGAAGAGTAGTGCAGGTAGAAATAAAAGGTAATAATATAAATGGTGTACTTTCTGATGGAAATAAATTTTCTACTTACTCTCCAAATGATCCGAACTTAATAGAAAAACTTTCAGACAAAGGTGTAAGTATTACTGCTGCACCATTAGATGAAAAAATGCCATCATTATTTGGTGTGTTGTTGTCTTGGTTTCCTATGTTACTTTTAATTGCAGTCTGGATATTTTTTATGCGTCAGATGCAAGGTGGTAAAGGTGGCGCAATGGGCTTTGGAAGATCTAAAGCAAAAATGATGAATGAGGTTAAAGGTAAAGTAACTTTTAATGATGTTGCGGGTGTTGAAGAAGCAAAAGAAGAGGTTGAAGAAGTTGTAGAATTTTTAAAAGATCCAAGAAAGTTTAGTAGATTAGGTGGCAAAATACCTAGAGGATGTTTGTTAGTTGGTCCACCAGGAACAGGTAAAACTTTATTAGCTAGAGCAATTGCTGGGGAAGCTGGTGTTCCTTTTTTTACTATATCTGGTTCTGATTTTGTTGAAATGTTTGTTGGAGTAGGTGCGTCAAGAGTAAGAGATATGTTTGAGCAAGGAAAAAAACATTCGCCGTGTATAATTTTCATAGATGAGATTGATGCTGTTGGAAGAAGTAGAGGGGCAGGGTTAGGAGGTGGAAACGATGAAAGAGAACAAACTTTGAACCAATTGCTAGTTGAGATGGATGGATTTGATACTAACGAAGGAGTAATAATAATTGCAGCTACAAATAGACCGGATGTGTTGGATCCCGCACTTTTAAGACCTGGAAGATTTGACAGACAAGTTGTGGTTTCAAATCCAGATATAATTGGAAGAGAAAAAATATTAAAAGTCCATGCTAAAAAAATTACTATGTCACCTGATGTAAATTTAAGAACTGTTGCGAGAGGAACCCCAGGTTTTTCGGGTGCAGATTTAGCTAATTTAGTGAATGAAGCTGCATTGTTAGCGGCTAGAAAAAATAAAAGAATTGTTACCTACCAGGAATTTGAGGAGGCAAAAGACAAAGTAATGATGGGAGCTGAAAGAAGATCAATGGTAATGACAGAGGATGAGAAAAAATTAACTGCTTATCATGAGGGTGGTCATGCTCTTGTTTCATTTAATATGCCTAACTATGATCCAATACATAAAGCAACAATTATTCCTAGAGGAAGAGCATTAGGAATGGTGATGAATTTACCCGAAAGAGATAAACATGGTCATTCTATAAAGTATTTGAAAGCCAGATTAGCAGTTTGCTTTGGAGGCAGAGTCGCTGAAGAAATTATTTTTGGAAAAGATAATATATCTACTGGAGCTGGAGGTGGAAATGGATCAGACATTAACCAAGCAACTCANTTAGCTAGAGCAATGGTAACNAAATATGGTATGAGTGANGAATTAGGNCCAGTCGAGTATGGAGAAAANCAAGANGAAGTATTTTTAGGAAGATCAGTAACCCAAACNCAAAGTGTTTCAGAGGCAGTNGCTCAAAAAATTGATAAAGAAATAAGAAAATTGGTTGATGAAGGATACAATCAAGCAAGAAAAATACTTACTGAAAANATTGATGATTTACATAAAGTNGCNAAGGCTTTNCTTACTTACGAAACTNTAACAGGGGAAGAAATTGAAAATATTATNAATAAAAANATNTATCCNACAAATAANGAAGATNCTAAATCNGATGANNGCGANCAAAGCTCTGCATTAGGNTCAATAGGGCTAAAACCTAAAATCGTTCATTAAANANNNATGCCAAAATATTACACAAGAGCGTGTAATTTTTATTTTGGCCAAACATCTAAAGAAAAAGTAAANAAAAAAAANTCACTTNCATTATTTGGAGACAGTTCAATCTCATTTGACATGATTGAACTTATAACTAGGAAGAGTTCAAGAAAACTAAGTATTTTTGAAATTANAAANATTAAAGGCAAGATTAAGAATAAGATTTTTTCTGANTTAAAGAAAATTTCTAAGAAAAAAAAAATCAAAAATCTTAATTTTAAAAAANTACCAATTTTGATGGGAGTTCTGAATTTAACCCCTGATAGTTTTTCTGATGGAGGAAAATATATTAAAAATAAAAACGGGCTATTACATGCAAAAAAATTAATTAATGATGGATGTAGCATTTTAGATGTTGGTGGAGAGTCTACCAGACCAGGATCTAAAGAAATTTCTTCGAGCGAAGAATGGAAAAGATTACATCCAACACTATCAAAAATCAAAAAATTCAAAAAATTCATTTCTTTGGATACAAGAAAAAGTGACATAATGGAAAAGGGGATCAAAAATAAAATTAATTTAATTAACGATATTTCTGGCCTTGAACACGATGTTAAAACTCTGGAACTATTAAAGAAAACAAAAATACCTTTTGTAATTCACCATATACAGGGAAATCCAGCAACTATGCAAAAAAATCCAAAATATAAAAATGTGATTTTAGATATTTACGATTTTTTTGAGAATAAAATAAAATATTTAAGGTCGATCGGTATCAAGCATAATAATATCATTTTAGACCCAGGTATTGGTTTTGGTAAAAACTTGAAACATAATATTACCTTATTGAGAAAGATTTCTATTTTCCACTCACTTGGTTTTCCTGTAATGTTGGGTACTTCAAGAAAAAGATTCATAAAAGATTTATCTGGAGAAAATGACAGCAAAGAAAGGTTAGGAGGAACAATAGCATCAAATTTATTTGCAATTATGCAAGGTGTTCAAATTTTAAGAGTGCATGACGTTAATGAGGTAAATCAAAGTATAAAGGTCTTTAAATCACTCAAATTTTAAAATGACAAAAAAATATTTTGGAACAGATGGAATTAGAGGTAAAGTTAACCAGAATAAAATTAATGGAGAGATGTTTTTTAAATTTGGCCTAGCTGCTGGCACATATTTTAAAAATCAAAAAAAATTTAAGCAAACTGCTATAATAGCAAAAGATACCAGATTATCTGGTTATTCCCTTGAGCCCGCACTCGTCTCTGGGTTGGCATCAGCTGGTATGCATGTTTATACCTTGGGGCCTTTACCTACAAATGGCCTAGCAATGTTAACCAAAAAAATGAGAGCAAATTTGGGTATAATGATTACCGCATCACATAATCCATATTATGACAATGGCCTTAAACTATTTGGACCAGATGGTTTAAAATTGTCTGATAAAATTGAAAAAAAAATAGAAAAATTAATTGATATTAAAATCGTTAAAAATCTCTCAGAACCGAAAATCTTGGGAAGGGTAAAAAGATTAGAGGATGCAAATGATAGATACATAAAAATATTAAAAAAAAACTTTCCAAGTAATTTTAGTTTAAAAGGCATGAAGATAGTAATTGATTGTGCAAATGGTGCTGCATATAAATCTGGACCAAAACTTTTTAGAAGTCTAGGTGCAAAAGTTTTTGAATACGGGGCATCACCAAATGGCTTAAACATAAATCAAAATTGTGGTTCAACATTCCCGAATAAAATTAAACGCTTAGTGAAAAAACATAACGCTCATATCGGTATATCTTTGGATGGTGATGCTGATAGAATTATAATCTCTGATGAAAAAGGGAACATTATTGATGGTGATCAAATTATTGCTATGTTAGCAACAAGATGGAAAAGAAAAAAAATCTTAAAAGGAGGCGTTATTGGAACTTTGATGTCAAATTACGGTTTACAAAATTATTTTAAAAGTAAAAAAATAAAGTTTATTAGGGCTGATGTTGGAGACAGATATGTGAAAGAAAAAATGCAGATTAATAATTTCAACCTTGGTGGTGAACAATCAGGACACATAATACTTGGAAAATTTGCAACAACTGGAGACGGATTATTAGTTGCCTTAGAAGTTTTATTCTCAATGAGAAAAGGAACTAAAGCCAGTCAATTATTTAATCTATTTAAGTTAACCCCACAAATTTTGGAGAATATTAGGGTCAAAGATAAATCAATAATTAATTCAAAAAAATGTAAAATCGCTATAAAGAAAGCTGAAAAACTTATTAAAAATAATGGTAGGATGCTTGTAAGAAAGTCAGGAACTGAACCTAAAATAAGAATAATGGGAGAGTCTAACAATATAAATTTATTACAAAATTGTATCAATATTGTAAAAAAATCTATTAATTAAATTGAAACTTAAATCTAAAATATTGGTAATTGCAGGCTCGGATTCTTCAGGAGGAGCAGGAATACAAGCTGATATAAAAACAATTACAAGCCTTGGTTCGTATGCAATGACAGCAATTACCGCAATAACATCGCAAAATACTTCTGGCGTACTTTCTATATTAAAAGTTCCAATAAATGAAATAAAAAATCAAATTGAATTTACGTCAAAAGATATCAAGCCAGATGCAATTAAAATAGGAATGTTACACTCCTCCCCTGTTATTAAAACCATTATAAAATCTTTAAAAAAAGTTAAAATAAATAAAATAATTTTAGATCCAGTAATGGTAGCAAAGGGTGGCACAAAACTTATAGATAATAAATCAATTAAAATTATTAAATCACATCTAATCAAAAAAGTAACAATAATTACTCCGAATATCCCAGAAGCTGAGATACTTACAAATACAAAAATAAGATCAATACCAGATATGATTTTTGCTGGAAAAAAACTGTTAAAACTTGGTGTAAAAAATGTTTTAATTAAAGGTGGTCATTTAAAATCAAAATATGTTTTTGACATCTACTTAAATAAAAATGAAAAAGTAATATTCAAAAGTAAAAGAATAAAAACTAAAAATACACATGGAACTGGTTGTACACTTTCTAGTGCAATAACAACATATTACTCGTGTGGAAAAACATTAAAGAATTCTTGTAGAATGGCGATCAATTATGTTAACCATGCTATCGGGAGTGGTCCTAGGTATGGAAAAGGTCATGGACCAATAAACCACATAAGTGTAATTAGTATAAATAAAAAATTTAAATGAGAAATGTTGTAGTAGTTGGTTCACAATGGGGCGATGAAGGTAAAGGAAAAATAGTTGATTGGCTTTCAAGTGAGGCAGATGTAGTTATTAGATTTCAAGGTGGACATAACGCAGGTCACACTTTAGTTATTGATGGCATCACATATAAATTAAGGTTATTACCCTCTGGTATAGTTAGAAAAAATAAAATTTCAATAATTGGAAATGGTGTTGTAGTAGATCCATGGGCTCTTTTAGAAGAAATAAAAGAGATTAAATCAAAAGGTGTAGAAGTTTCTGAAAAAAATTTAATTTTATCTGAGGCAGCAAACTTAATTTTGCCTTTTCATAGAGAAATGGATGAAATCAGAGAAGATACAGCTGGAAAAGCAAAAATTGGAACAACACGAAGAGGAATAGGCCCTGCGTATGAAGATAAAGTTGGAAGAAGATCAATTAGAGTTATGGATTTAATTTCTGAGGAAAACTTAAATCACAGATTAGAGACTGTTTTAATGCATCATAATGCTATAAGAAAAGGTCTTGGAAAAGAGATATTTCAAAAAGATAAACTTAAAAAAGAATTACTTAAAATCGCACCAGAAATATTAAAATATTCTCAGCCAGTATGGAAGAAAATTGATGAATTTAAACAGCAGAAAAAAAAAATATTATTTGAAGGCGCACAGGGAATTTTATTAGATGTTGATCATGGTACTTATCCATTTGTAACTTCCTCAAATACAGTAGCGGCCTCTGCCGCAACAGGCTCTGGCTGTGGCCCTAACAGCATAAATTATGTGCTTGGCATAACTAAAGCTTATACAACTCGAGTAGGCGAAGGTCCTTTTCCAACAGAACTAACAGATAGCATTGGAGAACAGTTAGGAAAAAAAGGAAAAGAATTTGGAACAGTTACTAGCAGGAAAAGGAGATGTGGATGGTTTGACGGAGTTTTGGTAAGACAAACAATAAAAATTTCAGGAATAGATGGTATAGCTTTAACTAAATTAGATGTTTTGGATGAACTTGATGAAATAAAAATTTGTGTTGCATATCAATTAGATGGTAAAAAAATAGATTATTTACCAGCTGCAGTTGATGACCAATTAAAAGTCACTCCAATTTATAAAACTTTTAAAGGATGGAAGTCTTCAACAAAAGGTATTAAAAACTTTAATGATTTACCGACAAATGCAAAAAATTATGTTTCTGAACTTGGAAAATTTATTGAAACTAAAATATCAAGTATATCAACTAGCCCAGAAAGAAACGACACAATTTTGATTGAGGATCCTTTTAATAATTAATTGACTGGCAACAAATTTTTTGACCTCGCAGCATTGAGCATATGCTTTTGAAGCTTTTCGAATGCTTTGTTTTCAATTTGTCTTATTCTTTCTCTGCTAATTTTATATTTTTTACTTAAATCATCTAAAGTAATTGGTTCATCTGCAAGTCTTCTCGAGTATAGTATTTCTTTTTCTCTATCATTTAAAATTTTTATAGACTCTGATAACAAATCTTTTCTTTGTTCTATTTCTTCTTGCTGAGCAAATTTAAGTTCCTGATCCATATCTTTATCAACAACCCAATCTTGCCATTCATCACCATCTTCACCAATGGGCGCGTTTAAAGACTGCTCTTTTCCTAATAATCTTCTATTCATAGATATTACTTCATCCTCACTCACATCAAGTCGACTCGCAATATCCTTTACGTGCTCATTTTTAAGATCACCCTCTGTCTTAGGTGCAATCTGATTTTTTAGTTTCTTAAGGTTAAAAAATAATTTTTTTTGAGCTGCGGTTGTTCCAATTTTAACTAAACTCCAGGATCTTAGAATATACTCTTGAATAGATGCTTTTATCCACCACATTGCGTAGGTTGCTAAACGAAAACCTTTTTCTGGTTCAAATTTTTTTACAGCTTGCATTAATCCAATATTACCTTCTGAAATCATTTCACTTACTGGTAAACCATAGCCTTTGTAGCCCATTGCGATTTTTGCAACTAGCCTCAAATGACTCGTGACTAATTTTTCTGCAGATTTTACATTTCCTGTAGCTTTCCAATTTTTTGCAAGCATATATTCCTCCTCAGCATCAAGCATTGGAAATTTTTTTATCTGATCAAGGTAAGCAGTTAAGCCACCTTCATTTGATAACGCAGGAAATTTAAATGTTGTAGAACTCATGACACTTATTTAATAAAATTTTATAATTTTACAATGGGTTTTTTTAAGCATTTTTAAGGCTTTTTATTATATTTTCTAAATCTTCAGGTAAATTTGATGTAAATTCCATATTCTCGTTTTTAACTGGATGAACAAAGCCTAATGTTTTAGCATGAAGAAATTGTCTTTTTAAATTTATTAATTTTTTCTCAACATTTTTGTCTATATCTTTAAATTTTTTAAATTTTTTTTTATATTTTTTATCACCTAAAATATTATTACCCTTATAAGACATATGAACTCTTATTTGATGAGTTCTTCCTGTTTCTAATTTACATTCCACAAAACTAAAAGTTGGTATTTTTTTTTTTTCAAATACTATTAAAGTCTTATAGTTNGTAATTGCATTTTTTCCCCTACTAATTCCTACCTCCATAATTTGTCTATTTTTTGAACTTCTGGTAATTAAAGTTTGAATTTTCCCTTTCTGTGGTCTCAATTTTCCCCAAACCAAAGTTTGATAAACTCTTTTGATAGTATGTTCACTAAATTGTTTGGATAAAATTTCATGTACAAAATTATTTTTTGCGATTACTACTAAACCAGATGTATCCTTATCTATTCTGTGGACTATACCCGGCCTTGTTTCACCATTAATATTAGATAAATTTTTTTTGTCATAACTTACCAAGGCATTGACTAATGTTTTATCATAATCACCTGCACCAGGGTGCATTGATATACCAGCAGGCTTGTTAATGACCAAAAGGTATTTGTCTTCAAAAACTATATTTAATTTAAAATCATAAGGTTTGATTAAAGTTTTCTTTGGTTCAGGAATTGTAAAAATTAAATTATCACCAGGCGATATTTTCTTTGATGGATCAAAAATAAACTTCCCATTTATTTTAAGATTTTTAGCAATAATAAGATTTTTAATTCTAGTTCTGCTTAGTTCACTATACTTTTTTGCTAAAAAATGGTCCACTCTCTCTTTTGGACTTTTATCTTGAACAATTAAATTAATGTTATTTTTCATAAATTATAATAATAATACTATATGCGCTTGTAGCTCAACTGGATAGAGCGCCTGACTTCGGATCAGGAGGTTCTGGGTTCGACTCCTAGCAGGCGCACCATTATTCTCCAATATTTATAAGAGATCCCTTTTTCCGCGCTTGTCTAAATGAGTAATAGAAAAGAATAATACCTATAAATAAATAGAATATATTGAGAATAAAGGCATTTTTAATATTTGAATAGTCAACATATTGATTTACTAAAATCGATCTTGCCTCTTCAAAAATATACACAAGCGGCAAAGCCTTAGCCATAGTTTGTAGCATATCTGGTAAAATTTCTATTGGATAATATATGCAACCCAATGGAGCTAACAAAAATAATGAGGACCAAGCTATATTTTCAAATGCTGGTCCATATCTTAAGAGACCAGACGATACAAACAAACCTAGTGTTATTCCAAAAATATACAAACTTAAGAATAGAAATAATAAAGGTATGCCAAGATTTAAAATTGAAATACCAAACAAAGGACTTGTAATTAGTATAGCAGGCACAAGTCCTATTAGGGTTCTAATTAAAGCAGTCACAACTAAAGATATAATTATTTCACTTATTCTCATAGGAGCAATAAATAAATTAGTGAAATTTCTACTCCATATTTCCTCTAAAAATAGCATGTTAAAACTAATACTTGATCTAAATAGGAAATCGTAAAGTATCGCACAAGTTAATATAACACCCAAAGTATTATTGTAATAGTTGCTATAAGTTGAAAAAAATAAAGAAATAAAACCCCACAAAATAATTTGGATTGTTGGCCAGTAAATCAAATCTAATATTCTTGGAAGTGAACTTTTAATTAAAAAAAAGTGTCTTAAAAAAAGTCCATAAATTCTGTTAAAACTCATTTGATGTCCTATTTAATTTTAAAAAAACCTCTTCAAGATTTATTTTGCCATGTTTTTTAATCAACTCATTAGGTGTGCCTCGATCGATTAACAAACCATCTTTCATCATCAAAACATTTTTACAAAGTCTTTTTACTTCATCCATATTATGTGAAGCGAGCAGAATCGACATTTCTCTCTCTTTTGATAATTTTTCTATAAAGGTTCTAACAAAATCACCTGTCTCAGGATCTAATGATGCTGTAGGCTCATCTAAAAATAGTATTTTTGGATCATTGATAAGAGCTTTAGCTAAACTTACTCTATTTTTTTGGCCGGATGATAATTCACCAGTTTTTTTATTTAAAAATTCTGTTAACCTTAATTTTTCTGATAAATAATCTATTCTTAACAAAACTTTTTTTACCCCGTATAGTTTTCCATACACAATTAAATTTTCTTTTACAGTTAGTTTTTTTGGCAATTCGATATAAGGAGAAATAAAGTTCATTTTATGTAAAAGTTTAATTCTATTTTTCTCAATATCCTCACCATCTATCAGCACTATTCCATTTGTAGGTTTAAGCAGTCCGAGCATCATTGCTATTGTCGTAGTTTTACCGCAACCATTTGGACCTAATAAACCTAAAATTTCATTCTTATTTATTTTAAAGTTAATATTTTTTACTGCAGCTTTATTCGAATAGTTTTTTGACAGATTTTTAACATCAATAGGATATTGCATTATCTTTTAGATGCCCTAATCAACCTATCGTTTATAGTTTGGCCAATTCCTTTATTTGGGATTTTTTCAACTGAAATACTATTATATTTTAATTTTTTAATCATTCTAAGTGTTTTATATAAGTTTTTACCCGCTTCATTAAGATTGTTATTTTTTGTCAAATAAAAGAAATTTTTATCAGATATTTTTCTTTTTTTAATTAATAGAAATGCCTCATGCTTCTTAGGATTTTTAACATTTCTTCTAATTTGAATTCCAGGAGAATAATGAAGCTTACCCTGACCTGGAACAGAATTTTTATTATTTTTGGATTTATAATTTACTTTATTTTTGAGAACTTTATTTATTTTACTTACTTCTATTGCTCCTAATCTTAAAATAGCAGGTTTAGGATCTAAATTTACAATTGTTGACTCTAAACCTATTTTTGAACTGCCACCATCCAAAATGAATTTTATTTTATTACCAAATTCTTCTTTTACATCCTTTTTTGAAACAGCACTAACTTTTGTTGAAATATTTGCACTTGGTGCTGCAAGAGGGAAATCAAGCTCTTTAAGCAACTTTCTTGTTAATGAATGCTTTGGGAACCTTACTGCAAGTGTTTTTTTTTTATTTGTTACATTTTTTGATATTTTATTTTTACTTTTAAGCTTTAGTATAAAAGTTATTGGGCCGGGACAAAATTTTTTATATAGTTTGATAAAATTTTGATTTATTTTGCAATCTTTTTTTAAGTTTTCTAAAGAATAATAATGAACAATCAAAGGATTATTTTTTGGTCGTTTTTTTAATTTAAAAATTTTTGAAGTTGCTAGATCAGAGTATGCATTAGCTGCTAAGCCATATACGGTTTCCGTAGGTATTCCAATACACTCATTTCTATTCAAAAAAAATTTACTTTTTTTAATATTTGAAAGATCTTTTTTCATGTAATAATAAGACTTTTTATATGAAAGATAAAAATTTGCCAAACGATATTCAAAGTAAATCTGTCGAAGAGTTGACAGATTTAGCTACCAATATAATCGAAAATCTTGAAAATAAAAAAAATTTAGAGAACTCGGTTGAAGAATATCAAATGCTTATAAAATTAAATAATTTAATAGAAAAAAAATTTCAAAAAAATTCTAAACAAATTTCAGAGAACACAAAAGATAAAATAAAATTAATTTTACAAAATAAAAATGGAAAAAAAACTAAATAAAATTGCAAAAGATACCAATAAATTTATAAAAAGTTTTTTTTATATGCAAAAAAAAACTGAACTAATTCCTCCAATGAAATATGGAATGTTTCCGGGTGGAAAAAAAATTAGATCAAAACTTATTATAGATATTGGTAAAATTTTTAATATTGAATATAAAAAATTAATACGTATTGCTGCAGCAGTAGAGTGTATTCATGGATACTCTTTAATACATGATGATTTACCATGTATGGATAACGATAACCTTAGAAGAGGTAAATTATCAACCCATAAAAAATTTGGAGAGTCAACTGCAATACTAGCTGGAAATTCTTTATTAACAATTGCGTTTGAAATTCTTTCTGACAAGAATTTTAAAATAGATAGCAATACTAAAATCAATCTTATAAATTCTATCTCAAAATGTTCTGGCCACACAGGTATAGCAGGAGGGCAATATCTAGACTTAAGTTTTGAGAAAAAAAAAATTTCAATTCAAAAAATTAAAATAATGGAGGTAAAAAAAACGGGAAAACTTTTTAGTTTTTGTTGTATGGCACCCATTATTGTTTCAAATAAATTAAAACATATAAAAAAATTTGAGTTAATTGGAGAACAAATAGGGCTATTATTTCAAATAGTTGATGATTTAATTGATTTAAAAAGCTCCTCTAAAAGAGCTGGAAAAAAAACTAAAAAAGATATGAAAAAAGGTAAAGCTACGCTCATAAAAGTTTTAGGATATCAAAATACAGTTGATTATCGAGATAATTTAAAATTAAATATCTTAAAAAAAATTTTAATATATGGAAAAAAAAGTAAAGATTTAAAAGATACAATAAACTATATAGTTAACAGAAGTAAATGAATAAAAATTATAAATTTTTAGATAATATTAATTTTCCATCTGATATAAAAAAACTTTCTCAATCTGAGCTTAAAATATTAGTTAAAGAGCTGAGAGAAGAACTTATTGATGCAGTTTCTGAAACTGGGGGACATTTAGGAGCAGGATTGGGCGTTGTTGAACTAACAGTTGTTCTTCATTATATTTTTAACACACCTAACGACAAATTAATTTGGGATGTCGGACATCAAACCTACCCCCATAAAATTTTAACTGGAAGAAAAGATAGGATTAGAACATTAAGAAAAGGTGGTGGGCTATCTGGTTTCACAAAAAGATCAGAAAGTGAGTATGATCCTTTTGGAGCTGCTCATAGTTCTACCTCAATATCATCTGCTTTAGGTATTGCAGTTGCAAACAAATTATCAAATAAAACCGATAATGTTATTGCTGTCATTGGCGATGGGGCGATAAGTGCAGGAATGTCTTATGAAGCAATGAATAATGCAGGCTCTAGTAAAACTAAAATGATTGTAATTTTAAATGATAATGACATGTCGATTGCTAAACCGGTTGGCGCTATGAGAGCATACCTTGCTAAAATCTTATCTGGAAAATTATATTTTAGTTTTAGAGAAACACTTAAGCTTATAATATCTGCATTTTCAAAAAGATTTAGCAAAAAAGCCGGTAAGGCTGAAGATTTTTTAAGATCAGCAATGACAGGCGGAACTCTTTTTAATTCAATGGGATTCTATTATATAGGACCTATTGATGGGCATGATGTAGATGCTCTTGTTTCAGTAATGAAAAATGCGAAAGAAATTAATTATGATGGTCCTATTATGATCCACATAAAAACAGAAAAAGGTAAAGGATATGAATTTGCTGAAAAATCAAAAGACAAATTTCATGGTGTATCCAAATTTAATGTAAATACTGGCATACAAGAAAAATCTACCTCGAGCTCACCTGCATATACTAAAGTATTTGCCAATACACTAATTAAACATGCTGAAAAAGATAGTAAGATAATTGGAATAACTGCTGCAATGCCATCAGGAACAGGGATGGATTTATTTGGGGAAAAATTTCCTTCAAGAATGTTCGATGTTGGAATTGCCGAACAACATGCGGTAACTTTTGCAGCTGGACTGTCTACTGAGGGATACAAACCCTATGCAGCAATATACTCTACCTTTTTGCAAAGAGCCTATGATCAAGTTGTTCATGATGTTGCAATTCAAAATTTACCAGTTAGGTTCGCTATAGATCGTGCAGGATTAGTAGGTGCAGATGGACCTACTCATGCCGGATCTTTTGACATAACTTATCTTTCTACTTTACCAAATTTTGTAGTTATGGCTGCAAGCGACGAGGCTGAACTTGTAAGAATGGTCAATACTTCAATAGATATAAATGATAGACCATCAGCATTCAGATATCCAAGAGGAAATGGCATAGGAGTTGATTTACCTTCTATTGATGAAAAAATAGAAATTGGAAAAGGACGAGTAATTAAAGAAGGAAAGAAAATTGCAATAATTAATTTTGGAGCAAGATTAAGTGAATGTTTGATGGCCTCAGAAAATCTCTCAAAAAAAGGGGTTAATCCTACAATTGTAGATGCTAGATTTGCCAAACCTTTAGATGAAAATTTATTTTGGCAAATAGCAACTGATCATGAAGCAATAATATCAATTGAAGAGGGTTCGATTGGTGGATTTGGATCACATCTATCTCACTTTTTGTCTGAAAAAAATTTGATTGATAACAGTTTAAAATTTAGATCTATGATTTTACCAGATACGTTCATCGATCATGATAAGCCTGATATAATGTACAAAAATGCAGGCCTTGATGCACGAAATATAGAAAATAAGGTTTTTGACACTCTTAATTCAAAGGTAATAATTAAAAAATCAAATTAGGAAAGACATTGTGCACTATTAAGCAAATAGTGATCTAATAATACACAGTGCATCATTGCTTCCCCAATTGGCACAGCTCTTATTCCAACACAAGGATCATGTCTACCTCTTACTGAAATAGACGTATTTTTTCCAAATTTATCTATAGTCTTTCTAGATGTTAATATTGAAGATGTTGGTTTAACGGCAAAAGATATTACAATTTCTTGACCAGTAGATATTCCACCAAGTATTCCACCGGCATTATTTGATTTAAATTTTGTTGATTTTCCTCTCTGAAATATTTCATCAGAATTTTGTTCACCTGACAGCTGAGCTGAGTTCATTCCAGATCCTATATTCACTCCTTTAACAGCATTTATGCTCATCATAGCAGCTGCTAAATCCATATCTAGTTTTGAGTAAATAGGTGCTCCTAAGCCCAATGGAATACCTCGAGCCCTAACTTCGATAATTGCACCACATGAAGAACCTGCTTTTCTAACGCTCAACAAATATTTTTCCCATAATTTTAAAATATCTTTATCTGGACAAAAAAACGGATTTTTTGAGATAAATTTATCATTCCATTTACTTACGTCACAACCAAGTATGCCTAATTGAGTAACTGCTCCAACAACTTTATATTTTTTTCCAATTTTTTTTTCTAAAACCTTTTTTGCTATTGCGCCCGCAGCAACTCTTGCGGCAGTTTCTCTAGCAGACTGTCTGCCTCCACCTCTATAGTCTCTTATTCCATATTTTTTGAAATACGTAAAATCAGCATGTCCAGGCCTAAATTTATTTTTAATTGTTTCATAATCTCTTGATTTCATATCTTTGTTATAGATAATCATTGAGATAGGTGTCCCAGTTGACTTTCCCTCAAAAACTCCAGATAAAATATTTATTTTATCGTCCTCTTTTCTTTGAGTAGTAAACTTCGATTGGCCAGGCTTTCTTTTATTTAGCTCTATCTGTATGTCTCTCTCTGAAATAGGTATATTAGGAGGACATCCATCAACTATACAACCGATTGCTGGACCATGAGACTCTCCCCATGTAGTAAAACGAAATATCTTTCCAAATGTATTAAATGACATTAAATATATTGTATAATTTATTTTGTTAAAATTATGAATGAAAAAAACTCGCTAGGACTAGATATTTGCTTTAAGGACTATGAAAATCCTTTAGAATTATTCAAAGAATGGTTTAATGAAGCAAAAAAAACTGAAATAAACGATCCAAACGCTCTCGCATTAGCAACAAGTTCAAAAAATGGAATACCTTCAGTAAGAATGGTTCTTTTAAAAGATTTTAATGAAAAAGGATTTGTGTTTTATACTAATTTAAAAAGTAAAAAGAGTCAGGATATTCAGAGCAATCCTCATGCTTCAATGTGTTTTCATTGGAAAAGTCTTTTAAGACAAATAAGAATAGTTGGTGAATTAAATAATGTACCAGATAAAGATGCTGATGCCTATTATAGCTCAAGATCATATGGAAGTAGAATTGGAGCATGGGCTTCTAAACAAAGTACCATTTTAAAAGATAGAGATGAATTATATAAATCAATTAATAATTTTAAAAAAAAATTTCCAGATGAAAAAAAAGTCCCGAGACCTCCAAATTGGTCAGGATGGAATTTATCACCCAAAGAGATTGAGTTTTGGCTTGATGGGGACAATAGAATTCATCAAAGGTTAAAATATATAAAATCCAAAACCGGAAATTGGGAAAAAATTTTGTTAAGCCCTTAAAAATTTCTCTCTAAGCTAAATGATGTTAATTTCTTTAAAATATCTTTTTCTTTTGAGTTATTAAAAATACTTAAAGAATTTGATGCAAGATTTATAAAATATTCAGCTTTAATATAACAATCGTTAATGATATTATTTTTTTTAATTAAATCTAAAACGAATTTTAAATCATCGTTATTTCTCTCTTCTTTTTCAAAAATTGTTTTTAAATATTTTTTCTTCGTTTCATCTAATTTTTGATACAATAATATAATTGGTAAAGTGACCTTTCCTTCAAAAAAATCGTTTCCAATCTCTTTGCCAAAAAATTTTAGATCTGAATTATAGTCTAATGTATCGTCTGCAATTTGGAATGTAAGACCTAAATTTTTTCCGTAAAATTCTAAAGCGTCCTTAATTTTTTTATCTTGATTTGCTAGAATAGAACCAACTTTAGTTGCTGCTGCAAATAATGAAGCAGTTTTTGCTGAAATTATTTTTAAATAAGTTTCTTCTAACATATCAACCTCACCTTTATGTTGAAGTTGAAGTACTTCTCCTTGTGATATTTCGGCTGAAGTCGATGATAAAAGTTTCAAAACTTCTAGATTGCCATCCTCCACCATCATTTCGAAGCATCTGCTCAACAAATAATCACCAACTAAAATTGATGATTGATTTCCCCAAATTTTATTTAATGTCTTTTTACCTCTTCTAACATCACTATTATCTATGACATCGTCGTGCATAAGAGTTGCTGCGTGGATTAATTCTACACATGCTGCCAAATTTACATCTCTAGATCCTTTTTGATAGTTGCAGAGTTTTGCCGAGCCTAGGGTTAGTAATGCCCTTAGTCTTTTTCCACCTGTTCGTAAATGGTAACTTGTCATTTCGTCAACCAGCTCGACTTTACTAGACAATTTAGATTTAATTTTTTCCTCAACTAAAATTAGCTTATCTTCAACAGAACTTTTAAGTTCTGAATAAGAATTATTTATCTTATTTTTTAATTGAACAACTGTACCCATGGCTGTAAACTAGTATAATAACATCAATATTATACTTATCAATTGACGCACCTAAAACTTCAACTATAAGTAGACTTTATATTTTATCATAAATTTTATAAGCATACGTATGTTTTCAATTTTCAAAAAAAAAAAAATTATACCCCATATCAAATTAAATGGGGTAATAGGTAATGTTGGAAAGTTTAAGCAAGGAATAAATTTTGCTAGTCAGGAAGAAATAATTAAAAAGGCTTTTTCTATAAAAAAAGCACCAGCAGTTGCAATTTCAATAAATTCTCCTGGAGGATCTCCAGTCCAATCACATTTAATTCATGATCAAATTAAGTCTTTAGCCAAAAAACATAAAAAAAAGGTACTAATTTTTGCCGAAGATGTAGCTGCATCAGGAGGATATCTTATAGCTTGTTCTGGTGATGAAATTTATGCAAATCAAAGTTCAATTATAGGATCTATAGGAGTGATATATTCATCTTTTGGGTTTACTGAGCTAATAAGTAAAATTGGTGTTCAAAGAAGAGTTTATACAGCTGGAAAAAATAAAAGTACTCTTGATCCATTTATGGAGGAAAAAAAAGAAGATATTGATAGATTAAAAAATATTCAATTAGATCTTCATAAAGATTTTATAGAGGTAGTAGAGAATAGTCGTTCAAATAAATTAAAAAAAGATTCTGGAATAGAGTTATTTTCAGGTGAATTTTGGTCTGGAAGAAAAGCAAAAGAGCTTGGTCTTATTGATGGAATAGGAAGTGCTGAAAAAGTATTAAAAGAAAAATATGGTGAAGATGTTGTTATTAAAAAATTTGAAAAACAAAAAGGTTGGCTTGCAAGTAAACTATCGTCAGAAAGTCATACTGANAAAGTTATAAGTATTATGGAAGAAAGATCTATCTGGCAAAGATATGGTTTCTAAAATTAAAATTAAAAAAAAACCCAAGTTTCAAACTTTTCAAGACACAATTTTTAATCTTCAAAAATATTGGGGTAAAAATGGTTGCGTGATACTTCAGCCTTACGATATTGAAGTGGGGGCTGGAACATTCCATCCAGCTACAACACTTAGATCATTAGGCCCAAATCCCTGGAAAGCTGCCTATGTTCAACCTTCAAGAAGACCAACTGATGGACGATATGGAGATAATCCTAATAGGCTTCAGCACTACTATCAGTTCCAAGTAATTATTAAACCATCACCAAAAAATATAAAAAAACTTTATTTAAACAGTTTAAAAACGATAGGCATCAACCATAAAGAACATGACATTCGTTTTGTAGAAGATGATTGGGAAAGCCCGACATTAGGTGCAGCTGGACTTGGCTGGGAAGTTTGGTGCGATGGGATGGAGATAACNCAATTTACCTANTTTCAACAAATGGCAGGCTTTGAATGCAAACCAGTTTCGGTTGAACTTACATATGGTTTAGAAAGGTTGTGTATGTTTACTCAACAGAAAAAAAATGTTTATGATTTAATATGGAATAGTGAAGATATTAAATATAGAGACGTATTTCATCAAGCAGAAAAAGAATTCTCTACTTATAATTTTGAATTAGCAAATACAGAAAATCTTTTTAAAATTTTTGATATGACTGAAAAAGAAGCAAAGATGCTTACTGAAAATAACGTGTCATTACCAGCCTATGATCAATGTTTAAAGGCAAGCCATATTTTTAATATTTTAGATGCACGTGGTGTAATAAGTGTTGCTCAAAGAGCTGAATATATATCAAGGATAAGAGATATTACAAAAGGTGCAGCTGAAATTTGGTTAAAAAATCAAACTTAAAAATGTCTGAATTTTTTTTAGAAGTTTTTACAGAGGAGATACCAGCAAAATTACAAAATGATGCGAGAAATTATTTATTTTATAATTTTAAAAAATTATTTGAAGAAAAAAAAATAAAATATAAAAATAGCAAAGTCTTTTCTGTTCCAAATAGATTAGTAATATTATTTGATGGTTTAAGTAAACAAATAATTTTTGAAAAGGAGGAGAAGCGAGGACCTAGTACAAAATCACCCAAAGAAGCACTAGATGGTTTTTTAAGATCAAATAAAATTACTGAAAAAGAAATCTTTAAAAAAGAAACTGAAAAAGGTGAATTTTACTTTTTTTTAAAACCAAGAGAGAAAATTAATACTAAGGACGTACTTGAAAGAGAAATACCAACAATATTAGACAAAATTGACTGGAAAAATTCTATGAGGTGGTCAGACCACAGTTTACAGTGGGGAAGACCTTTAAAATCTTTAATAGCTATTTTTGATAATAAGTTTATCGATTTTACTTACCATCATTTAAGAAGCTGTAATTTTATAATTTTAGATAAAGAATTTGAGGATAAAAAAAAAATAGTAAGAGGATATAAAGACTATATAGAGTGTTTAAAAAAATTAAATATCACGATTGATCAAAATCAACGTAAATCAATTATTCAAAAAGAACTTATTAAAAACTCAAAAAAAAATAATATTGATATTGAAATCAATGAAAAGCTTTTGGCAGAAGTAACAGATTTAGTTGAGCAGCCAAATATTTTACTATGTCAATTCGATAAACGCTTTCTATCTATGCCAAAAGAAATTCTTGTAATTACAATGCAACACCATCAAAAATATTTTCATACTTTAGATAGAAAAGGAAATATTAACAATCAGTTTTTTGTTGTTGCAAATAATAAAGATCCAAAAGGCTATATTAAAGCAGGAAATGAAAGAGTTGTAGAAGCAAGACTAAATGATGCTGAATTTTTCTGGAATAAAAACAAAAATCAAAATTTATTTAAACAAGTTTCCAAACTAAAAAGTATGAATTATTTCAAAGGATTAGGAACTTATTTTGACAAAATTCAAAGAATGAGGAAATTAGGTGGAGCAATCTCAGATGAACTTTTAATTAGTAAAGATAAAATTGAAATTTCATGCTCTATCTGTAAAACTGATTTGCTGTCTGATCTTGTGGGGGAGTTTCCAGAACTTCAAGGTATAATGGGAGGTTATTTTGCTGAATCACAGGGTTTTGATAAAGATGTTTCTATTGCAATAAAAGAACATTATTTACCTAATTCACTTGAAAGCAAAGTTCCAACAAGACCGTTTAGTCTTGGTCTTTCGTTGACTGATAAGTTAGATACATTAGTTGGTTTCTTCGGTGTTAATCAAAAACCCACAAGCTCAAAAGATCCATTTGCATTAAGAAGAGCAGCATTAGGAGTTATTAGANTAATACTTGAAAATAAGAAAAATATTAGAATTAAAGATCTAATAAATTATTCTTTGCTTTTGTACCAAGAACAAAGTTATAAATTTGATAATACATCTGTATTAAAAGATTTATCTGAATTTTTNTTAGAAAGATTAAAATATTACATGAAAGATAAAGCTATTAGACCTGATATAATTAATGCTAGTCTAAATAATAAAAATATTAATAATATAAACGAAATTTTTAGAAAGTCTTTCGCTTTAAACAAAATTATAAACAAAGAAAGTGGAATAGATATTATCTCAAGTTATAAAAGAGCATCTAACATTATTGAAAATGAGCTAAAAGATAATAAATTAGAGCTGGCAGATACTGCTGATCCAGGAATATTTAAAAACGATTTTGAAAAAAATTTATTTAAAAAAATAAAAGAATTAAAGAAATATTTTACAAATATAGATAAAGATGAAAATTACGAAACAACTCTTGATAATCTAAAGACTGCAAAACCTATTATTTCTGCTTTTTTTGATAATATAATTGTTAATGACAATGATGAAATAATTAGGAAAAATCGATTGGAACTCCTTCAAATGTTTTGTAGAACATTCGAAAATTATATAAATTTTTCTAAAATCGAAAGTGCTTAATGAGTGATTTAATTTTAAACTTTAATTCTAAGTTTTCAAAAAAAATTAAAAATCCAAAGAATTTTCTTGGTGGAAAAGGTGCAAACCTATCTCAAATGGGAAGAATGGGATTGCCAGTTCCCCCCGGATTTACAATTTCTACTAAAGTTTGTGATATATTTTATAAAAACAATAAACAGCTTAACAAGCAATTAATAAAAGAAATTAACAAGCAATTATCTCAAATAGAGAAAGAAACAAACAAAAAATTTGGAGATTTAAAAAATCCTTTATTAGTTTCCGTTAGATCAGGAGCAAGAGTATCAATGCCAGGAATGATGGATACGATACTAAATCTAGGTCTAAATGATAAAACAGTTATGGCTTTAGCTAACAAAACTTCAAACAAAAGGTTCGCAAAAGATAGTTATAGAAGATTTATTCAAATGTATTCGAGTGTTGTACTTGGAGTAGATAGCTTTAATTTTGAGGAGTTAATTGAGAATTATAAATTAACAAAAGGAGTTTTGTTAGATACCGAGCTAGACGAACAAGACTGGGATGCATTAATCAGCGACTTTAAAAATGTTGTAAAAGAAAAGACAAAGAAAGAGTTCCCACAAAATGTTTATAAACAACTTGATGGCGCAATATCTGCCGTTTTTTTATCTTGGCAAAGCCATCGTGCTAAAGTGTATAGAAAACTAAATCATATACCAGATGATTGGGGCACTGCTGTAAATGTTCAATCAATGGTTTTTGGTAATATGGGTGACGATTGTGCAACTGGAGTAGTTTTTACTAGAGATCCATCAAGTGGAAAAAATGAAATATATGGTGAATATTTGATCAATGCACAAGGTGAGGACGTTGTTGCGGGGACAAGAACGCCTCAACATATTACAAAAAAAGCAAGGATTAATTCTGGTGGAAAAAAATTATCGATGGAAGAAACTATGCCAAAAGTATTTAAACAACTTAAAAAAATATTATCTACTTTAGAAAAGCACTACAAGGATATGCAAGACGTTGAGTTTACTGTAGAGAATAAAAAACTTTGGATGCTTCAAACAAGATCTGGAAAAAGAACAGCAAAATCAGCAGTTAAAATTGCAGTAGATATGGTAAAAGAAAAACTAATTTCTAGAAAAGAAGCTATTTTAAGAATTGATCCAAATTCTTTGGATACACTTCTTCACCCAACCTTAGATGAAAAAAGTGAGATAAAAGTAATAGCAAAAGGATTGCCCGCATCCCCAGGTGCAGTTAGTGGAAAGGTAGTCTTTTCATCAGAAGAGGCCGAAAGACTTAATGGAATGATGCAAAATACTATTTTGGTAAGAGTTGAAACATCACCTGAAGATATTCACGGTATGCATGCAGCTAAAGGAATTTTAACCTCAAGGGGAGGGATGACAAGTCATGCAGCAGTTGTTGCAAGGGGAATGGGAAGACCATGTGTTTCTGGGTCTAGTGAAATTAGTATAGATTATGAAAATAAACTATTTAAAACTGATCAAATTCAAGTCACAGAAGGAGAAATCATTACTATTGATGGATCAACTGGAAGAATAATATTAGGAGAGGTTCAAACAGTAAAACCTGAGATATCAGGAGACTTTTCAAAATTAATGAGTTGGGCTGATAGTTTTAGAAAACTAAAAGTAAGAACCAATTCTGAAACTCCAGTAGATACTAAAGCAGCAAGAGATTTTGGTGCAGAAGGTATTGGACTCTGCAGAACAGAACATATGTTTTTTGATGAAGATAGAATAATGTCTGTAAGAGAAATGATACTATCTAAAACTACAAATGATAGAAATAAAGCTTTAGCAAAACTTTTGCCACACCAAAAAAAAGATTTTATAGAAATATTTAAAATTATGAATGGTCTTCCTGTAACCGTCAGACTATTAGACCCACCATTACATGAATTTTTACCAAAAAACGAAAAAGAAATTAAAGATGTTTCAAATTCACTTGGTTTAGCTGTCACTGAAATAGAGTCACGAATTGGGGAATTACACGAGCATAACCCAATGTTGGGACACAGGGGTTGTAGATTGGCTATTTCTTTTCCTGAGATTTATGAAATGCAATGTAGAGCAATTTTTGAAGCTCTAATTGAATGTAAAAATAAAAAAATCAAATCAATTATTCCAGAAATTATGATCCCTTTAGTTTCTACTGAAGCTGAAATACAAATAATGAAAAATTTAGTTGATAGAGTTGCAAATCAAGTAAAAGCAGAAAATAAAACAAAAATAGATTACCTTGTTGGAACAATGATCGAATTACCAAGAGCTGCAATAAAAGCTAAAGATATAGCTAAACATGCAGATTTTTTTAGTTTTGGAACGAATGATCTAACACAAACAACATTCGGTATTAGCAGAGATGATAGTGGTAAATTTTTAAATGATTATATTGAAAATAAAATATTTGATATTGATCCATTTATATCAATAGATGAAGGTGTGGGAGATTTAATCGAAATTGCTACATTAAAAGGAAGAAAACAAAATAAAAAAATTAAATTAGGAATTTGTGGAGAGCATGGTGGAGATCCAAAAAGCATCAATTTTTGCTCAAGAACAGGTCTTAATTATGTTTCTTGCTCACCTTATAGAGTTCCCATTGCAAGGCTTGCAGCTGCACAAGCACAATTAAAAAAATAATTTAAATTTCTAGTTTTAAATCAATTGCNGAAACACTATGTGTTAGACGTCCAATAGAAATTCTATTTATACCTGTTGATGCTATTTTTCTTATATTTTTTATATTAACATTTCCAGATGCTTCAGTTTCAAATTTATTCTTTACTAGCTGAACACCTTTTCTTAAATTTTTCACATTCATATTATCAAATAAAACAGTATCAAATTTCAAATCTAATATTTTTTTCAACTGATTTAAATTGTCTACTTCAACAGTAATTTTTTTTTTATTTTTTTTTGCTTTAATAATTAGTTTTCTTAAGTTTGTATTCGCAATGTGATTGTCTTTAATTAAGAATTCATCACTTAAATTAAAACGATGGTTGTAACCTCCACCCAGATTAACTGCATATTTTTGAACAGCTCTTAGACCTGGCATGGTTTTTCTTGTACAGCAAATTTTTGTATTTTTTCTAACTTTATTGACATACTTATTTGTTTGAGTTGCTATACCTGAAACATGAGATAAAAAATTTAAAGCTACTCTCTCACCAGTTAAAATATTCTTTACATTTCCTATAATTTCTGCAATTACCTGTTTTTTTTTAACTTTCGATCCTTCTTTTTTTTTAATTTTAAATAAAATTTTTTTATCAACTATTCTAAAAGTTTGTTTTGCTAATTCTAAGCCACCAATTATGCCGCTTGAATTTGATACAATTTTTGCTTTTATTTTATTTGTGTTATTTAAAAGTTTTGAAGTTATGTCTCCAGAGGGATANAGATCTTCTTTTANAGCCTCTTTACAAATTTTATATATATATTTTTTTGATAATTTTATTTTAGACACAGAATTTAT
>FUFK010038695.1_pt1 | contig 41567 bp, 51 predicted proteins | sample 1021851 | NCBI WGS metagenome assembly FUFK01 (sample SAMEA51879418, study PRJEB19060) | metagenome
ATGCAAGTAGCAGATGCAGTCTTTGGATATTAAGGAAAAATATAATGACAGATGATTTTATTATGGAAGAAGATGCTATTCATCTTGAAGATGCAGAAGAGTCTATGGATGAAGGTATATCTAATCTAATACCATATATTAATGAAAGATATAAAAGAGCAGAAGATTACAGGTATCAGGATGAAGAGCGTTGGATAAAATCTTATCGCAACTACAGAGGACTGTACGGTTCTGATGTACAGTTTACAGAGTCAGAGAGATCTAGAGTATTTATAAAGATAACTAAAACAAAAACATTAGCAGCATACGGACAGATAGTTGATGTGTTGTTTGCTAATCATAAGTTTCCACTAAGTATTGATCCTACACAATTACCTGACGGTGTAGCAGGTGATGTACACTTTGACCCCAAAGAAACAGAGGAAGTAACTGATATATTAAATAGTCCGTATGGATTTAAAGGTGATGGCAATGATTTAGAACCGGGTGCTACTAGAACATCACTATCAGAAAAATTAGGTGAGTACCAAAATAAGTTAGGAGATATAGAAGGTGTTAGAGAAGGTGTGGGTCAAACAGGCTCTGCAATTACAGTTAGCCCTGCATTGGTTGCAGCAAAACGAATGCAGAAAAAGATACACGATCAGTTAGAAGAATCAGGTGCAAGTAAACATTTAAGAAGCACAGCATTTGAAATGGCCCTTTTTGGTACAGGCGTGATGAAAGGGCCATTTGCTATTGACAAAGAATATCCTAACTGGAATGACAACGGTGAATATGATCCAATGTTTAAAACAGTGCCACAGGTATCACATGTATCTGTTTGGAACTTTTATCCAGATCCAGATGCTAACAATATGGATGAAGCACAGTATGTGATAGAGAGACATAAGATGTCACGATCACAGCTACGTGCTCTTAAAAAACGTCCATACTTTAGAGACAGCGTGATTGAAGAAGTGATAGCAGAAGGTGAGAACTACACTAAACTGTATTGGGAAGACGATCTATCAGATTATGCACCAGAGCATGACATAGATCGTTTTGAGGTTATGGAGTATTGGGGTACTGTAGATACAGATCTACTAGAAGAACAAGAGATTGATATACCTAAAGATCTAAAAGATCTAGATGAGTTACAGGCAAACATATGGGTATGTAACGGCAGACTAATACGTGTAGTGCTTAATCCATTTAAACCAGCACGTATACCATACGTTGCAGCACCATATGAACTTAATCCGTACAGCTTCTTTGGTGTGGGTATTGCAGAGAACATGGACGATACACAGACACTAATGAATGGTTTCATGCGTATGGCAGTCGATAATGCTGTGCTATCAGGTAACTTACTTATAGAGGTAGATGAAACAAACTTAGTACCCGGACAGGATCTTACAGTTTATCCGGGTAAAGTATTTAGAAGACAGGGTGGTGCACCGGGACAAGCATTGTTTGGTACAAAGTATCCAAATGTCTCTAGTGAGAATATGATGATGTTTGATAAAGCTAGACAGCTTTCAGATGAGAGCACAGGCTTTCCATCTTTTGCACACGGACAGACAGGTGTAGCAGGTGTAGGTAGAACTGCATCAGGTATATCTATGTTGATGGGTGCAGCAGCAGGTGGTATTAAAACAGTAATTAAAAACGTAGATGATTATCTACTTAAACCATTGGGTGAAGGACTATTTCAATTCAATATGCAGTTTGACTTTGATCCGTCAATTAAAGGAGATCTTGAAGTAGTTGCACGTGGCACAGAAAGTTTGATGGCTAATGAAGTGCGTAGTCAGAGGTTGATGCAATTCTTAGGTGTAACATCTAATCCAGCACTTGCACCATTTGCTAAGTTTAATTATATCATTCGTGAGATAGCAAAGTCTCTTGATCTTGATCCAGACAAAGTTACAAACAATATGGATGAAGCATCTATACAGGCTGAGATAATGAAAAACTTTGCACCAGAACAACCACCACAGGCAGCAGGTGCACCAACACCTCCCGGAACTAATCCAATGGATACAGCAGGAACAGGAGGAGGAACAATTGGAACAGGACAAGTACCAACACCCGGTGAGCAAGGGTTCACAGGATCACAACAAGGAGCTGCTCCAGAAGCTCAAGCCACTGGTCAGCAACAACCGCCAATGGCAACACTTCAGTAACTATTTAGATATGTTACTAGAACGAGAAATGAAAGTTTTAGAACAGTCAAATGACATGGTAGCAATACACAGAGCGCAGGGTGCTCTTACAGCCTACAGTAGAATTAAACGGTTAAGGGATCATGTAAATGCAACAGATGGAAATGTTTAAAAAAGGTGGACTAAAAGATGAGGGTGGTGCAAAAGACCCTGTATCAGGAAATAATGTACCTTCTGGTTCTCTTAAAGAAGAAGTTAGAGATGACATAGATGCTAAGTTAAGTTCGGGAGAGTTTGTATTTTCTGCTGACGTTACACGTTTCTTAGGTCTACGTTTTTTAATGGAACTACGTGATAAGGCAAAAGCTGGTCTACAACGTATGGAAGATATGGGTCAGATGGGTAACTCTGAAGAAGCTGTACTAGATGAGGACGTACCATTTGAACAGTCTGATTTAATTATTGTTGCAGGTTCTCCTATGGAAGAACAGATGAATAAGATGAGCACAGGTGGTATGCCTATACGTGCAAGTAATGGTACAGCAGTTCCTACATATGGACCTTCAGATGCACCAACATATTCTACTACAGGAAGAGGTGATCAACTATTAGGATCAAACTTACGACAATACTTTAATCCTACTACACAAGAGATACGTAGTGTTTTAGTATCTAGAGATAATTTAACAGGCGAATTAAAACCAGTGTCACCATTAGAAGAAGGCTTTATATTAGACACACCTGAGAATAGAACAAAGTCTATACAACCACAATCGCAAGATACATCAGGTAGAGTAAAAACAGCTAGAGTGCCTACACAAAGAGATAGAGACATAGCCATGCAAGGATCTAGTATGCCGGGTGGACCTGATAGAAGTGCTGTGGGTTTTAGTGAAATGACTGATACTGAAAAAGCAGCAGTAGGTCAACAAATGATAGACAATCCTGTAGTTGAAACACTTTACGGTATAGTAGGTAATACAATGAACGCAACTATGCCGGGTAAAATGGCTACTAAAGTAACTTCAAACATTGCAAAACAGTTTGATATAAATGTACCACCTATGCCAGATGTAAATATAAAAGCACAAATTGCAGAATTTAAAGATAAAGCTAAGACAATTACAGCAGCACAAAAAGCTAGAGATCAGGAAATAATGGAGGCTAGAGCATCAAGGGAAGCAGAGGATCAATTTGGAGCACCAGTTGGTCATTTTGGAACCACTGTTACTATAGGTAATACCGTATTTGGTGTTGATAAATTTGGAACTGTTACTAATTTAAGCTCACCTAATAAAGAAACTACCGCAGGTAAACTAGGTAAAAAAGCTAGAGATTTAGCTAAAGCAAAAGAAAATAAAGAAAGAGAAAAAAGTATAGCAGATGTTCTTGGTGGTTTAGGTACACCAGAAGCACAGGCTGCTACAGCAGAAGCTGTATCTCAACAAGAACAGTCTGATCAAGCAGGTGGAGTAGCAGGACAGGATGATCCTGATACTGAAGGTACAGGTGCAGGATCAGCAACAGGTGTTATGAATATAGGAGGATTAGCANCTAAATCTAAAAAGAAAAAANNAAAAAGAAAGAAGCGTAGTGGTCTAGCTTCAAGATAATAGANCACATGTGTTGGCTACCTATGCCCCTAATAAGGCTACCATAGCCCCAACGAAAGGAAATATAAAATGTCAGACGTAACAGAAGTAGAAGTAGAACCTAAGAAAACAGCATTTATATCTAGGCCATACTCAAGAGAAGAAAAGCTAAAACAGGAAGAGGAAGAACTGCAAGAGTTAATAGAAGAACAAAAGCAAGATGCCTCAACAGAAGAAGAAATAGAAGAAGAACCTACGAATGCAGAAGAGAGAACTTTTAAGAAAAGATATTCTGATCTACGTAGGCATCAGCAAAAGCAAACAGACGAATTAAAAGCAGAGATTAACAATCTAAAAGCACAACTGGAGCAGTCAACTAAGAAGCAGATAAAACTTCCTAAGTCTGACGAGGATATAGAAACATGGGCTAAAGAGTATCCTGATGTTGCAGGTATAGTAGAAACAATTGCTATTAAGAAAGCTGCTGAACAACAGGCTAGTCTAGAGGAGAAAGTAAAAGCTCTAAATGATATGCAGGAGAGTGTAAGTAAGCAACGTGCAGAAACAGAGTTGCTACAATTACACCCTGACTTTGACGATATAAGAAATGATGATGACTTTCATGCATGGGCAGAAGAACAACCACAATGGGTACAAAATGCTCTGTATGAGAATGACAATGATGCACGTTCTGCTGCTAGAGCTATTGACTTATACAAAGCAGACAGAAACATAACTGCAAAGAAAACATCATCTAAAGATGCAGCAAAGTCTGTATCTACTAAAGGTAAAAGAAGTAAACCTGCCAGTGACGATAGTGGCAACTCATATAAAGAATCTGATGTACAACGTATGTCTGCAAAAGAATATGAGAAGCATTCAGATGATATAATGGAAGCTATACGTAACGGTAAGTTTATTTATGACGTATCTGGTTCAGCACGATAAAAGGTGTTGACAAACAGATAATTGTGCATATAACTATGCATAGTTAGTAGTAACGTGGCCCTTTTCAAAAGACTACCCACAGATGCTACACCAAACTTCTAAGATACCCGAATAAGAAGAGCCTATATGTAGTTGGCCTTACATATACTACCTCTTTAGTAATCGGCCCTTAAAGTAGATAACATAGCGTATATGTTTTGATACGCATTGGGATGTCGTATAAGGAGAAAATAAAATGGCATTTTCAACCGCAACAGGCTACGGCAACCTGCCTAATGGTAATTTTTCACCAATTATCTACTCTAAGCAGGTACAAGTAGCTTTTCGTAAGGCTTCAATAACTGAAGCTATTACTAATAGCGATTACTTTGGTGAAATCGCCAACATGGGCGATAGCGTTAAAGTAATCAAAGAACCAGAGATCACTGTTAAATCATATGCACGTGGTACTACAATCACTCCACAAGATCTGGATGATGAAGAGTTCTCACTGACCATTGACAAAGCAAACTACTTTGCATTTAAAGTCGATGACATTGAGGAAGCTCATTCACACATTAACTTCCAGCAACTTGCAAGTGATCGTGCAGCTTACAGACTAGCTGATCAGTATGACCAAGACGTACTTGGTTATCTTTCTGGTTTTAAACAGTCTGCACTACACAGTGTAGCTGACACTGCAAATGATACAGTCAATGGTGCTAAAGCAGTATCAACGGCTGGTTCTGATGAATTACTATCCTCGATGAAGATTGATGCTTCTGAGTTTGGTGGTTCTGCAAGTAACTCAATCGGCATACAAGCACGTGCTGGTGGTGCAACTTCTGCTACTCCCGGTTCTGGTAATGCAAACCCACTACAAATAGTGGCACGTATGGCTAGACTCTTGGATCAGCAAAATGTTGACACTAACAACCGTTGGCTTGTTGTTGACCCAGTTTTCATTGAAGTACTAAAAGATGAAGATTCTCGTCTTCTAAATAGTGACTTCGGTGGAAGTGGACTACAAAATGGTTTGATCTTGAACAATCTTCACGGTTTCAAGGTGTACATGTCTAACAATCTTCCTGCTGTAGGAACAGGACCATCAACAACTGGTGGTACAAACTCCAGCAACTACGGTGTGATTGTTTCTGGACATTCATCTGCTGTGGCAACTGCTGAACAGATTAACAAGACAGAAACCTATCGTGATCCTGATAGCTTCGCTGACATTGTCAGAGGAATGCATTTGTATGGGCGTAAGATTCTTCGACCAGAAGCAATCTCTACTGCTCTGTATAACTTAGTATAAGGGAGACTGAATAATGGCTACAGTTACAACATTATCTTCGTCAGCTAGAGGCAATAGCCCTAGAGGAAGAACCCCTTATCTTGTGCAAAATAGTATCGACTTCGGTGCTGCTGCTACCGCTAAAGGCACTGCATTAGCTGCTGCCGATATTATTGAAGCAATCACAGTTCCTGCTAACACTATGATTCTGGATGCTGGTTTTGAAGTAACAACAGTTCATGCTGGTACTTCTACTGACTGTGCACTAGACTTAGGTGTAACAGGAGTTGACGTTGACGCATACGTTGATGGTTTTGACTTCGACGCTGCATCAGCAGGTGCTTACAGTGTGGGTGCTGGTAACGGTCCTCTAACTGTTGGTGCAACTGCTGATACGCTTGACGTATTGATTCAGGCACAAACTGGAACTACAACGGCTGGTGTTATCCGTGTCTTTGCATTATTGCTAGACGTTGATGACATAGGCACAGTAGGTGCAGATGAAGTGGATCGTGATACACTCGCGTAACACATGTGAAAGGGGTGGGATAAACCTGCCCCTTTCTACTTAGGGATATACTATGGCTACAACATTTTTAACATTAGTAAATGATATAAATAAAAGGCTGAATGAGGTGGAGCTTACTAGCTCTAACTTTGCTTCAGCCACAGGTTTTTATGCACATGCAAAAGATGCAGTTAACTCAGGTATACGTTATATTAATGAGAGTGAATACGAGTGGCCTTTTAATCATTCAGAAAAAGAACAAACATTAGTTGCTGGTACTACACGTTATGCATTTCCAACAGATGCAAAGTTAATTGACTTTGAGTCATTTAGGATTAAAGAGAATGCTACATTAGGAAATGACACTAGAAAACTAGCAATAATAACTTATGATGAGTATTTAGAAAAATATGTAGATCAGGAATATGCAGCGAGTCAACAACGTGCATTACCACGTTTTGTTTTTCATGGACCTGACTTAAAGTATGGTTTAGTAGAACCACCTGATCAGGCATACACATTAGTTTTTGATTATTATGTATTTCAAAGTGATCTATCTGCACATGATGATACAATGGTAATACCAGATAGGTTTAGGCATGTTGTTGTAGATGCAGCTATGTTCTACGCTTTGATGTTTAGAGGTAATACACAGGATGCAGTTCTACTAAAAGAGAGAGCAGATGAAGGTATTAAGGCAATGCGTTCTATGCTTATTAATAGATACCATTACATGAGATCTTATATGATACCTGCAAGTACAGGTGGACGTAGATTAGGATCTGCAAGAACAACAGCAGGATCTAGCTTGGATGCACTATAATGCCTGACGCTTGGGAGACTTTTAGAATAGAGTTTAAAGGTGGGCTTATAACTAATCTTAGTCCACTGCAACAGGCTATCAATGCTCCCGGTTCTGCACGTATACTACGTAACTATGAACCATCTATTGATGGAGGTTACAAGCGTATACAGGGATATGAAAAGTTTGACAGTGCTATCATAGCTCCATATGGTAATCCAGTTGTAAATGGTGCATCTCAATCAGGTACATCATTAGCATTAAGAGCTATACACACTACACCTGCTGTTGGTGATACACTTACAATAGATGGTGTATCTGGTACATATACAGTAGCTTCAGGTGGTGTTAGTTACAATGCTACTAGAGATGAGGTTACACTAACACTTACTAGCTCTCTAGCTTCAAGTCCTGCTAATGGTGCAGTGGTTACGTTTGCTACAGTTACTACCGCTAACTATGCAAATGGCATGACATATTTTAATGGTAAAGCTGTTGTAGCTATGAATGCTGACATAGTAGAAACATCAGGTAGTGGCTATACTAAAATAAATAAACCTAATTATGGTACACCACTAGTTGATGGTGCTAGTCAAACAGGTACAACTTTAGTTGCAGATGCGTTTGATACATTTCCACAAGCAGGTGATGTATTTACAATTGCAGGTATAGATAAAGTATATAGAGTTGAAACTACTGTTTCATCTTATTCTCATTCAGGGACTAAAGAAGTAAACATAACTATTGACCCTGCACTAGCAAGTAGTCCAGCAGATAACGCAGCTATAACTTTTATATCTAGTGATAGAGAGGGTGCAGTCAATACACGCTTTGATGAAGTAGACTTTACAGGAACTACAACGCTTGTAATAGTAGATGAAACAAATGCACCTGCATTATACAATGGCACTACATTTACTGTGCTAGACAGTGCACCATCAGATGTAATAGGTGCAAAAGTTGTTGCTACACATAAGAACCACATATTCTACGGTAAAGGTAGAGTGTTAAGTTTTGGTGCACCACTTACTACTACAGACTTTGAAAGTGGTAACGGTGCTGGTAGTATAGGATTAGATGCTGACATTGTTGCAATAAAAAGTTTTAGAGATCAGCTTATAGTTTTTACTACCTCATCTATATTTAGATTAAACGGTGATGCACTAGCAACATTTAATCTACAACCTATAACACGTGACATAGGATGTACACAGACTGATAGCGTACAAGAGATAGGCGGTGATGTTGTCTTTATGGCTCCTGATGGTCTAAGACTTCTTAGTGCTACAGAACGTATTGGTGACTTTGGTTTAGCACCTATAACTAAAAAAATACAGGGTACATTCAATGAGTTTGTAAAACTACACACAGACTTTTTTAGTTTAGTTATACGTAATAAATCACAGTATAGGTTATTTGGTTGGAACACAAACTTTACTAGACCTAATGCACAAGGAATATTATTTACACAGTTTGCATCACCGGGTGAGGAATCTGTAATTGACTTTGCTGAGACTAGAGGCATACAGGTAACAGCATGTGCCAGTGTTTATTCAGGCACTACAGAGTTTGTTATCTTTTCTGGTAAAGAAGGTTTCTTACATAGAATGGAGAATGACACATCTAGTTTTGATGGTAATAATATAGCTACTACATTTGCTACACCGTTCTATCCAATCAATGATCCAAGACTTAGAAAGACAATATATAAAGCACAGTTCTATTTAGACCCTGAAGGTAGAGTTAACTTTGATCTAAACTTAAAGTTTGACTTTGATGAAAGTGGGGCTGTTGTAATGCCAGCAGTTACATTTACAAATGCATCTAGTAATGCTTCTCAATTCTTTGGTACAGGTGTATTTGGCACAGCTACTTTTGGAGCTAAACTACAAAAGGTATTTTCTGCACAGACAGTAGGATCAGGAAATACAGTGTCTGCACAGTTTGAAGCAGATAATAACACAGATGTTCCATATGCGCTTGACGCATTGACATTGGAATATGCTACACACGCAAGAAGGTAACATAACATGGGAACAGGATATACACGTAACGATACTGCTAATAATATAGCTGATGGTAACATTATTAATGCATCTGACTTTGATGGAGAGTTTGATGCCATTGTAACTGCCTTTAGTACATCAGGGCATACGCATGATGGCACATCAGCAGAAGGTGGTGCTATAACTAAACTAGGACCAGCACAACAGCTTACTATAGCAGCAACTAATATTACACCATCTACAGATGATGCATTTGATATAGGCTCTAGTGGATCGGAATTTAAAGATCTATATTTAGATGGTGTGGCATACTTAGATGCTATTAGTTTAAACGGTACAACTATTACAACCACAGGTGCTGAACTTAATATTATGGATGGTGACACTTCTGCTTCCACAGGTGTAACAATCGCTACAACAGATAAGTTTATTATCAATGATGGTGGTACAATGAAGCAGATTACTTTTGCTGACTTAGAAACATGGGCAGAAAGTAATCTAGATACTACATCAAATATTACAACAGTAGGTGCGTTAGATTCTGGTAGCATAACTTCTGGCTTTGGTAACATTGACAATGGTTCATCTAATATAACATCAGGTGGTTTGGTAAAGATAGATGTAGATGCTGATGCAGATGATCTCACAGGTGATAGTGCTACAGGTAGACTTACAATAGGTGCAGGTGAAGATCTTAATCTATATCATGGTGGTACAAACTCATACATAGTGAATGATACAGGTGATCTAATAATAGATACAGCAGGTGATGTTGTTCTTGATGCAAATGGTGCAGATGTATTACTAAAAGATGATGGCACACAGTATGGTGCATTGACTAACAGTTCTGGTAACTTAATTATTAAATCAGGTACAACAACAGCGTTGACATTTTCTGGTGCAGATGTTACAATTGCAGGTGACTTAACTATATCAGGTGATGACCTGACTATGGGTACTAACACAGATAGTATGTTACTAATAGCAGATGGCACAAACTTTAACCCAACTGCTGTAGGAGATCTAAGTGAAATATCTTCTGTAGCTAATGACGATGTATTTTTAGCCATAGATACTTCTGGTGGTGGACTGAAGAAGATTACTAGAAGCACAATAGTAGCTGGTTTAGCTGTATCAGGTGCAGGTTTATCTAACGTAGTAGAAGATACCACTCCTCAGTTAGGTGGCAACTTAGATACAAATAGCAACAACATACTAATTGATGATGCACACTTTATTGGTGATGAAAACGGTAATGAACAGATTATATTTCAGACAACCTCTTCAGCAGTCAATCAGTTTGATATTACCAATGCTGCTACAGGTAACTCACCTGAAATATCTGCTACAGGTGATGACACAAATATCAGTCTTAAAATAACACCTAAAGGCACAGGTCAGGTTATAATAGATGGTAATGTAGGTGTAGAGTCTGGAGTAATAGATTTAAAAAATGGTGGTTCTGTATCTACTGTTAGATTCTACTGTGAAAGTTCCAATGCCCACTATGCAGAAATCACTGCTCCTGCTCATAGTGCATTTGGGGGAAATGTTACACTTGTGCTACCAACAACAAGTTCTAACTTAGTTGGTGACACAGCAACACAAACACTAACTAATAAAACACTTACAAGTCCAGTACTAAATACAGGCGTTAGTGGTACTGCTGTAGCTGATGAAGATGATATGTCATCTAACTCTGCAACTAAACTAGCTACACAGCAATCTATTAAAGCATACGTAGATTCACAATCAGCTAACATGCAGTTTGTTTTAGAGGATGGTGACGGCACAGAAGTACAGATAACAAAAGATAGTGAAGTTAAGTTTGTTGAAGGTGGTGGTATTGATATTGATTGGACAGATACTTCAGATGGATCAGATGGTGATCCGTATGATCTAACCTTTACTATCAATGCAGCACAGACAGGTATTACATCATTACTTGCAACAGATATAAAGATAGGCGAGGATGATGAGACTAAAATAGACTTTGAAACTGCTGACACAATAAACTTTTATGCAGGTAATGAGAAACAACTAATACTAACAGATGGTGCATTAACACCGGGTACTAATGCAATACTAGACTTAGGAACAGATGCACTAGAGTTTAAAGATGCATTCTTTGATGGAACAGTAGAAGCTGATGCAATAACAATAGGGGGAACTAATGTAACATCTTTGTTTAGCCCTATAGCAGGTGGCACAGGTATTGTTACAACAGGTGCTCTAGATGCAGGTAGTATAACTTCTGGCTTTGGTGCAATAGATAATGGTACATCTGGTATACGTACTAACACATTTACAGCAGAGACATCTATTGTACCTGATGCATCTGGTGGTGCAGATATAGGATCTGCAAGTTTAGAATGGGGTGATGTATACATCGCTGATGATAAACAGATTAAGTTTGGTAGTGATCAAGATGTTACAATGGAGTATGATGAAGACGGTACGGATACTCTGTTAATTACTGGTGATGTAACAATCGCAGACGGTAGTAATGATTTTGATATTGCATCACATGACGGTACTAACGGACTTAAACTAGGTGGTACTTTGGTTACAGCAAGTGCTGCTGAATTAAACTATGTAGACGGTGTTACTAGTAACATTCAGACACAATTAGACAATGGTGTAACTACAGGTAAAGCTATCGCTATGGCGATGGTATTTGGTTAATTAGGAGATAAACAATGGCAAATCCAAATATAGTAGCTGTTAGTTCTATTTATGCAAACACAGTGTTTGATGCAGACGTTGCAGCTTCTGCTGTTTCGTTGCTAACTTGTGGCTCTAACAAAGTACAAAAGATTAACTCGCTTGTTATAGCAAATATAGATGGAACTAATGCTGCTTCTATTGATGTGTGGATAACACGTAGTTCTGCTGATTACTATCTAGCAAAAACAATATCAGTTCCTGCTGATGCAACGCTAGTTGTAATTGATAAGAATATGGGTCTATACTTAATGGAAAATGACGTACTAAAAATACAAGCATCTGCTGCTGGAGATCTAAGTGCAGTATGTTCATACGAAGAAATTGATGACGCTTAATAAGGATTCTTAATGGTTCGTAGAGGAAGTTTTATAGGAGGTCAGGACAATCTTAGTGTACCTGATGCTCCAACTATAGGTGCAGTTAGTGATGCTCTTGATGGAGAAGCAAAGGTAGCATTTACTGCGCCTTCTGATGTTGGTGATGATCCTATAACATTATATGGTGCTTCAGCCACAGATGGTACAAATGTTATTGGTGCAACTAACTCTGCATCACCTGTAACTATCACTGGATTGACAAACGGTACTAGTTATACGGCACAGGTATGGGCAATCAATGATTATGGCAATGGCCCACTGTCTGCTGCTACTTCTAGTTTTACTCCTATAGCTGCTAGTGTGGGTTTATTTGCAGGGGGGGAAGATGATTCTGCTATAGCAAACACAGTTCAAAAAATAATTCCTGAATCAGCAGGAAATGCTACAGACTTTGGGGATTTATCAGCAGTAAGACAAGCATCAGCAGGTGGAGGCAGTGATACTAGGTTTATTGTTGCTGGTGGGTATCAGGCTTCAAAAGTAAACATTATTGAATATTTTACCTATGCAACAGCAGGAAATGCTACTGACTTTGGAGATATTGGAGCGACTAGAGATTTACTGTCTTCTACCTGTAACAATGTAAGATTTATTACTATGGGTGGAGCATCTGCAACAAACGTGATTGAGTATATTACTATTCCTTCTACTGGTGATGCCACAGATTTTGGGGATCTAACTGCTACATTAGAAGAGGGTCATGTAGGTATAATATCTAGCACTACAAGAGGTATACTTGCAGGAGGTAAAAAAGGTGGAAGCAGGGCTAATGTAATTGAATATCTTACTATAGCTAGTGCAGGTAATGGCACAGATTTTGGCGATATGACTTCTGCTAGAAATTTATTATCAGGTGCTTCTTCTTCTACAAGAGGATTACAGATAGCTGGAGATACTGGATCTGGAACAGGAAGTAATGTAATTGATTATATAACCATAGCATCAACTGGAAATGCGACTGACTTTGGCGATACCAGTGGAAATAGAAATTCTGGTGCAGGTCTTTCAACTTCTACTAAAGCCATTGTTGGGGGAGGTGTGAATAATGGATCACAAACAAATATAATTGAATCAGTTACTATAGCATCCACTGGTGATGCTACAGATTTTGGAGATTTATTAACAATAAATAAATTTCCTTCAGCAGGTTGCTCTGGTCAGTCTTCAGTACAAAACGAATCATATTTTGCTCCAGCATCTATAGGATTGTATGCAGGTGGTACAGAACCAGTAAACAGTGTAGTTCAAAGTTTAGTATCTTATATAAATATTGCTACTGATGGTGAGGCAGCAATGTTTGGAGATTTGTCTGCACCAAGAATGAATATGTTTTCTGGAGGTATGGCTTCATCTACAAGAGCAGTATTTGGTGGTGGAGGTATAAATGCATCTCCTTATCAGGTTGATATTATAGATTTTTTTACTTTTAGCACTAAAGGTAAGGCTACAGATTTTGGTAACACTACAGTTGCAAGAACAGAATGGAGCTAGTTTAAGTAATAACACAAGAGGTTTAATGGCAGGTGGATCAACATCTAGTGTTTCAGACATTGTTGATTACATAACCATTGCTAGTGCTGGNAACGCCACAGATTTTGGTGACACTAATGCTGCGTATGGTCAACAGGGTGCTGCTGCTAGTACAACTAGAGGTTTAGTGGCTGGTGGTAAAAATCCAGCAGTAAATACTATAGATTATTATACGATTGCTAGTACTGGTAACGCAACTGATTTTGGTGATTTAACAGTAGCAAGAAGAGGAACACCAGCAGGTTTATCATCAAATACTAGGGCAGTGTTTGGTGGTGGTAATACAGGGAGTGCTTCTGACGTTATGGATTATGTTACTATTGCCTCAACTGGCAATGCGACAGACTTCGGTAATTTAACAGCAGCAAGTTTGCAATCAGCAGGTCTTTCAAACAAAACTCAAGGATTATANACAGCTTGGGGTTCAAGTGGCACTTTAAATGTAGACAAAATTACCATTGCTAGTACAGGTAATGCTACTGATTGGGGAGAAAATATACACAAGAATTATGGTATAGGATCTGCATCGAACTCACATGGTGGAATATCTTAAGAATATAACAATAACAAAGGAGAAATAAATACATGACAAAACAAACTACAGAAATAGCAGTACAGCAGGAATTAAACATTAATCTACCTGCTAATGTAAAGCCAGAGTATAAAACAATGTTGGCAAACATAAAAGAAAAAATGCCAATGGTTGCTCAAGCTACATCTAACTTTCACAAGTCACACTCACAGTTTATGGGCGTGACACTAGATGTAACTGCTATTACACCTATTCGTAGTATTAAACATACATTGGCTGAAGTAGATCGTACTAGAGGTGCATTGCAAGAAGCCTTTATTAATATGAAGAAGAAAGAGGTAGAACTTAAAAAGAAACAACGTGAATTAGAAGAATGCACAGATGATCTAGACAAAGAAATGCTAGAGATAGAGATACTAGAATTAGAAACTGGTCTAACAAATGGTCAGAATAGTGTGCAGGGTGCTATTCGTAAAATGAACTTCTTTACTAATCAATATGACAATCTAATGGAGCATATAGGTAAAGATGAACTTACTGAAGAGGACTATGAACTAGAAGAAGCACGATACCACATAATGACCTGTATGAAACAGGCACTAAACAGTGCTAGACCTAGAGGTGGTCAGATAGATGAGGGTAACTTAATATACTTATTTGATCTAGGTATTAATGCAGCACAAGCACAAGCTGAAGTGTTCGCATATCTCCAGTGGGAAAATAAAGTTATTAGCGAAGGTAAAGCCCCTGAACATGAAGCAACAGTAAAATGGTTAGAGGGTTGTGCAGACAAATGGGCAGGGTGTCCAGCTAAGTTTGCAAACAGTAGAGGGTTCGATGTCTTTGATCCTACATCATTGACTAATGTACCTCAGTTAGAAGCAGCCGAATAGGAGGAACTAATATGGCTTACAAAGTATGCAAGTATCGGCTAAACGCTGATGGAACAATACCAGACTTTTTACATTTCGGACATGACCCAATGGGTATGCATGGGGTGTATGTGGTGACAGATAGTGATACTGATGCACCTAGAGATAATGTTATGATTGGCATTGTTAAAGATGGTGGTAGTGGAAACTTTGAGGAGATAAAAAACAAAGACGATCTCCAAGAATATCTAACTTCCGTATCAAAAGATTGGACAGATCCTGATCCAGATGATCCAGAAAAGACTGTAGCATTTGATAATGCTGCCCATGCTAAGAGAGTATGGGATGCTCTAGATGCTTGTAATGCGACACTATAAGGAGTAAGTAAGATGCCAGACGCACAAGGAAATTTAACAGAACAAGAAGCCATAGCTTATTATACTTCTAACACAGATTTACAAGCATTTAAACCATCTGATTATTTAGTTACTACTACAGATGGAACAGTTCGTCCTGCTGCTAACATTACAGAAGCAATGACAGCACACTATAAATCAAGAGGTCAGGACGAGATAGCAGCAGGAGATAGAGATCCAATACCTGCACCACCTGATCCAGAACCTCCTGCTGAATTTACTCAGAAACAATTAGATCAAATAAAATCTAACATTACTGTTGGTGGTGGTGGTGACTTTAGAACCATGAATATCACACAAGGACCAGAAGTAGATTATAGTCGTATTCAAGGTTTTATAGGTGTTCCTGAACTTAGAGATGAAGAAGGTAATATAACTCAAGAAGCAACAGGTATATATGCTCAACAACCTAAAGGGTTAATGGCAGCACAAGAAGCTACTCAACAGGCAATAGGTCAGGCAATGGTTGATCCAGATACAGGAGAAGCAACGCAACCTGCTACATTGTTTGGAGGTCAAGCAGCTTTAGGTGCAGGTCAGGCACAGTTAGGTACACAACTAGGAGCAGGTCAGGCAGGACTTATGGCAGGACAACAGGCATTAGGTGCAGGTCAGGAAACATTAGGTCAGGCTATAGGTGTTCCTGATGAACAACAACCACAGACATTATTTGGTGGTCAAATGGCTTTAGGTCAGGCTCAACAAGGTATACAAACAGGAGTTACTGGATTAGGTAGAGATCTAGGAACTTTAACAGGTGATCTAAGTGCTTTTGAAAAAGCATCGAGAGCATATCAGACTAGGGCTGAAGGACAAAGAGCGCAAGGTCGAGAGATCGGTATGACTACTAGAGAGCAGTTAGAGGATCAGTTAAGAACTGTAGGATCTCAAACTAATAGAATAGCAGAGCAACAGGCACAACAAAGACAATTAGGTATGATGGGTCCACCACCACAAACACAACAACCACCAGTGATGCCACAAGCACAACAGGCAACTCAGGCAGCACAGATAGCAGGACAGAATCTTAGAAGTTTTGCTCCTCAAGGTGGTGGTATGATGGGTCCAACTGGTCCTGTTGCAGTAGATCCTAGAGATCAAGTTGGTTTTGGACCTACCAGAAGTCCAGTTTAATAGGAGAATATGATGGCTACAGCAGAGGACTTTGAAAAAACACTACAACCTTTTCTAGATGACACTGGTAATATTAGAGAAGATTTGTTAGGTGGTGATTTAAATCTTACTGCACAACAGTTAAGAGATCTAAATACTCAAGGCAATACAGCGCAATTACAATCCGCTTTAACTAATTTGCAAGGTAGACAAGATGCTAGAGATGTAGGATTTTTAGGTGCATTTGATGATCCTAGTCGTTCAGAGGCATTTCTATCTGCACAAGGAACTAGAGCAGGTGATGTAGATCCGTTTGGTCAACAAACTACTCAAGGAGTAATGAGACAACAATTTACTGCTCCTAGATTAGATCAAGGTACATTTGATGAAAGAGCTTATTTATTAAATAATCCAGATGTTGCTGCTGCTGTATCTAGAGGAGAATTTGCTTCAGGCAAACAACATTACGATATGTTTGGTAGTAAGGCAAATGAACTAAGAGAAATGCCTACTACAGGTGGTACTGAATTTAAACCTATACTACAAACTGTTCAACCTAAAGAAATAATGGACCCCACTAAATATCAAATAGCAGCTAAAGGTATTCAAGCACCTGTCTCAACTGTCCAAACAACACAAACAGGAATGATGTTACCTAAAACTCAGGCTGCTACGGTAGCCGCTGCAACATCATTACCTCAAGTACAACAACAGCAAATAACAGCAGCAACTCAAACAGACCTTAGAGATTTAGTAACAGCACAAGAAGAACAAGTAGCACCAGAGTCTACAGTTCAAGGTCAATTAGCTACTTTAACTTCTCAGTTTGAAGGTGGTGAGATACCATCATGGGCTGCACCATCAATACGATTGGCAGAACAAAGGTTAGCTGCAAGAGGCATGGGTGCATCAAGTATGGCAGGAGCATCTATATTACAGGCTGCTATGGAAGCTGCTACACCAATAGCTGCTGCTGATGCTCAGACATTTTCTAGATTTCAACAAGCTAATCTAAATAACAGACAACAAGCAGAAGTATTAAATGCACAACAAACACTACAGTTAGATTTAGCTAATTTAAATAATCAACAACAAGCAAACGTATTAAACTCACAACAAAGAGTACAAGCCATATTTAATGACCAAGCAGCAATAAACTCATCCAGACAGTTTAACGCTCGTAACGAACAACAGAATGATCAGTTCTTTGCATCTATGTTTAATGAGACAAGTAAGTTTAACGCACAACAACAGAATGCAATAGCACAGTTTAATGCTGGTCAAAAGAATACTATGGCTCAGTTTAACGCTAACTTAGAAAATCAAAGAGAACAGTTTAATACTAAGAATAGTATTTTAATTGATCAGTCAAATGTTGTTTGGCGTAGACAAATAAATACTCAAAACACTGCACTACAGAATGCAGCTAATCAGATGAATACTATGAATAGGTTTAACATGAGTCAGACTGCACTAAACAATATGTGGCAACAGTTTAGAGACAATGAGTTTTGGGCAAGAACTACTTCTAGAGATAATGATCAGTTTAACAAAAAACTTACATATGCTTCATTTATATATAAGAAAAATGCAAACGCAATGTTTCAAGATAAAATTGGTAATTTAGCATTTGATGTAGTATCTGATTTAGCTGGAGAATTTGGTAAAGGTTTATTTGGAAATAGCGCATCTACAGATACAGGTTCTATAGGTGGAGATCCGTTTGCAGAGGTAGTAGACGCTGGTATGCAAAGTAACATCAATCTTATAGGAAATATTGGAGAAGGATTAACGTAATGGCATTACCACTAGGATTAACAGGAAGCCAAGCTATAGGGTTAGGATTTAATATCCTTGGAAAGCTAGGTGGAAAAAAGAAAAAAGCTAAAAAAGCAACGCCACAAGATTACGCTGCTCTAGAATTATCTAAAAGAGGTTTTACAGAATCAAGATCACCTACTCCAGGCCAACCTAGTTCTGGAGGAGTTATAAAAGCAAAAACAAGCGAAGAGATCTATGATTTTTATAGAATGGTTGCAAAAGCAAAGTTAGTTGCAGATGGTATAGATCCACAAAAAGGCACTCAGGTAGGTGAGTTTGGAACTTTTAAAGTATAGTATAGGAGGTATAGAGTATGTTAGATGAATTTTTAGGTGATGGCCCAATTCCAGGAGCTTCTTTTACAGAGGAGCTTGGAACTGCTAAGTGGCAAAAACCTCCTCAAATAACCTCTCCTACAGAAGCCTTTGATTACTTTATACAGATTTTGGGTAAGGGTGAAAACTACGAGAAAGTTGTTTTTTGTATGGAAGAGGGATTACCTATAGAGGGTATTGCTGATGCTATAGTTAATAACATGGTAGCAGGAGGTATTACAACATATGATGTAGCTTTACTTATGACACCTGAAGTAGGTAGAGTGCTACAAGCTATAGGTAATAAAGAAGAAGTAGATTATATTTTAGAAATACCTAGAAAGATTGATACTAAATTTGTAGAGGCAAAGATTAAAAAATTAGAAGAAAAAAACAAAGATACAAAAGAAGAAGAAGTTGAAGAGGTAGAAGAAGAGGTAGAAGAAGAACCAAAGCGTAAAGGTTTGATGGAGGCTTAATATGTCATTTTTTAAAAGAGCGTTTAGTGCTGCAATGCAACGCAGAGAGGATCTTAGAGAAGAAGCCTTTGAGAAATTTGATGAAGATGTTGAACGTGGATTAAAAGTTATACAAGAAGCAAGTAAAAGAAAACAACAATCTGATGAGATACTACAAAACAGAAAGCAAGTTCTTGAGCCTCTTATAGTTGGTGCTGAATTGAAACTTGGGCGTAGACCTACAGATGTAGAAGCCTTTGCTGCATATAACATGAGTAATAAAAATTCTGATCAAGCTATAAAATTACTAGAAGGTTTAGAAAAAGATGCAGGTGACGCACAAGAGACAACGCAAGAAATGACATCTACAACTAGTCCTCTACCACAAAGTCAACAAATGGCACAAGCATTTGCAGAAGATACAGAAACAACTATACGACAAGAAGGACAGACACCTGAAACTATGGGTTCTAGAGTTGGGTCTACTATACTAGGAACATTCTTAGGTAGGATTCCAAAGAGATATAGTGTGTCTGAAACAGTAAAAAATAAGTTTATAAATACGTTTGAAGATGTAGAGCAGGGTCAAGCTGTATATGATGAGATAATGAACTATAGAAAAGATGTAGCAGAAGATGGAGATCCAGCACAAAGACCCAAACCTGACGCTACAACTCTTAGACTTCTTAGAAGACAGAAAAATAAACTAGATAAATTTAAACTGTTAGAAGACACTGTTCCTGATATTAATAAGTTGTTAGTACAAGAGTTAAAAACTCAGGTAAAATTTGCAACAGCCTTAGAAGTTCCTAATTCTGCTATCCAAGTTAGAGATGATAATACTATTGTTGTTGATCAAAACTTACTTAAAAAAATAAATAAAGATAAACAAGGAGTAGCTGCAAGAGTTCTAAGAGACTTTCAAATTTATTCTGCTAGAATACTGGCTGAATCTGAAAACCAACTTCTTACTGGAAGTGCAACTAGTGCATTTAGAGCATTTAACAATGCTAAAAGTGTGACATTAAATAGTCCTGAATTTAAAAATACAAAAAATATTTTTGCTGGAAATGTTGACGCATCAGAAATTACAGGATCTAAACCAGCAGTTAAAGGTAAACCGATTACAAAAGAAGAATTTTTAAATATGACTGGTCTAAAAAACGAGGCTGCAATTAGAAAAGCATACGGATATAAAACACAAGACGCTGATGGATTTTACATTTTTAATACTAAAGAGGGTCCAGTTAGAAGTAGATTTGATTCTAACGTTGATAGTTATATTTTTGAAATGGTTGGGAAATAATAATATGCAGATAGACGAACTGACATATGCTGGATTGTTAAAAAATCCTGAATTTTTAAATAAAGCAGCTAATGTTTTAGGGCATACCTTTGGTGAATTTGATTATGAGAACAATGAAGAGTTACTAGATGCTTTTTATGAAAGGTTTAGAGAAGTAGACTCTAATGAGATGGATGCATATAAGTTATGGAGTACCGTAGCTTCTAACGAAATAAATGATAATCAAAAAAAAGAATTAAAAGAAGTGTATGAAGTCTATAGATCATTGCCTATGTTCTATGAAGATGATACAGCAAGTAATACAAAAGCATTTGTTGATTACCTTATGTCTGCTGTAACTGCACCTTCAACATATTTAAGTATTGTTTCTGGTGGTGCTGCCTCGTTTGCAACAAAAGCAGCTATGTATGGTGGAGTAAGAGCAGGATTAAAATCAGCCATAGATGTAGGTAAAAAAGCTGCTATAAACTCTACTTTAGCAGGAATAGGAACAGACACATTAGGGGCTGTTATAGGTGATGCTGCTCTTCAAGGTGCAGAGAGATCTATAAATTATAGATATGGTGATGCGTTTGAGGAGGATGAAGAACTTGGCTATGATCCTGTACAAGGAGCAAAAGCAGCAGCGGCTGCAATAATTCCTGGAGCAGGTTTTGCAGCCGTAGGTAGAGGTGTTAAAAAATTATTTAAATCTGAAGATTACATAAAAGTAATAGAAGAAGGTAAAAGAATATATTTAGAGAATACACCAGCAGGACAGGCATTCTTAAACGGTACTATTACAGAAGGTAGCTTTGTTAATATAGGTAAAACTAAAGCAGATAAAAATATTGGTTATGTATTTAAGATAAATGACGATGATACTTATACGCTAAATATGGGTTTTGATCTTAAAACAGGAGATCCAATACAGAAGACAGTAAAAACCTCTGAGGTAAAAGTATTAGATCCTTTTGATAATGCAATACAAAAGAAAATACAAAAAGAAATTATAAGAGACTCTGAACTTTTTAATAAGGAATTAGCAGAAGAAGGTTTTAAAGATCTTCAAGAACAGATGAAAAAGTACTTTGATTTAGATGATAAAGATTTACCTGATCTTGTAGACTTTAAATTAACCACTAATTCAATGAAAAGAATAAACGATGCTTTTGTAGACATACTACAAGAGTCTAAAATGATGTATAATCCAAACAAAAGAATATCTCAGCAGGTATCTGATGCTATAGAAAATGTACCGAATGGTTTTAACAGTGATGATTTTGTAAGAATATTAGATGCTAATGGTGTAAGTAACATAGAGTTTATATCTTTTATGCAGGGTAGTTATCTAGGAACTACATCACAAGCTGCTAAAGTATTAGGTCAAGCTAGTCAAGTAAAGAAAAAAGTAAGTAAACTGTGGATAGAACAATTTAATCAAGGGTTACAAAAAAACTTTAAAGATGTTACAGGTAAAATGTATAGCGAAGCAGATCTTACAAATGCTGCAAAAAATCCGATTAAATATGCCTCAGATGTTTTAGGTAAAAGCGGTCAAGAATTAAGTCCAGCTACTGAAGCGTATTACTCTTCTATGTTAGCAGAAAGAGCTAGATTAGATCATTGGGGAAAAGGTCCAGATGGTGCAGTTTACGAAAGAGGTAGTCAATGGAACAGAATGGTTAGACTAGGTATGATATCTCAACCTGCGACAACTATAAGAAATGTTATGGGTGGAATAATAAGACTACCAGTAGACTTCACTACTCGTACAGTAGATAATTTATTAACAATGGTTTTACCTACGATTGGTGGTGGTCCTAGACATAGACCTGTAGATTTAAGAGATGCATTTGATCATTTAAATAGTATGTTTAATGCACAAGAAAATAGATTGTTTGTAGATTTTCTTGCAAGTCAAAAACCTGAAATAAGAAAACTATTAGATGGACCTGAAGGTGTTTATGAAGCAGCACAGGTTCAAAATGTTATATCTAAAATGGAAGGTGATAAAAGAGGTGTTATAAATAGAGGTGTAGGTGTAGCATTTGATTATACTGAAAAAATGTTAATGAAAGCTAACATACTTAACTCTGCTCAAGACAGATACATGAAGTCTGCTTCTTTTATGGTTGGCTTAAAACAGTCAATGGCAAGAGAAGGTTTAGACCTTTTTAAAATGGTTAGGGAAGGTAGAATACAAGAGATTGATGACCGTTTTATAAATGATGGTATACAATGGGCATTAGAGTACAACTACCAAACAAGAAATATAAGTGAAGGTGCAATAGGAAGAAAGTTTTCAGACGTTTTATATTCAATGTCAAATATTCCTGTAGTTGGATCTATGGCAATTCCATTTCCAAAATTCTTAATAAATAGTTTTAAATATATGTATGAGCATAGCCTTATATCTTTACTTAATCCTATTACTGCTGGAAAGTATAAAGATTTATTTAGCGTAAATGCTACACCTTTTCAAAAAGAAATGGCTATAAAAAGAATATCTCAAGGGGTATCTGGCACAGCATTATTAGCAACTGCTTACGCTGCTAGAACCTCTGATTTAGCAGGTACTGAATGGAATCTTTATAATGATAAAACTCCTGGTCAATTAGATATTTCTACTTGGTTTCCTTTTGCACCTTACTCTTTTATAGCAGAAGTTATAAAACAACAGGTAGAGGGTAGATTTGATTTAAAAGAAAAAACTAGACTAGATTTTTTTAAAGCTCTAGGTGGACCGTCTTCTAGGTCAGGTATATTGAGGCAACTAGAGGCACATTCTTTAGATTTCTTATTTGATGAAGATCCAATGTCAATGATTAAATTTGAACAAGCTCTTGCTAGAGCATCTGGATCAATTATTTCTGCACTTATAACACCTTTAAAATTAATTAAAGATATATCTGATGAGCTACTATACGATCCTACAACAAATTCTTTTGATGATAATATAAGAATATTGCGTCACGCACAAAGTAGTGGTAAATTTTTTGAAAATTTTGTAGATGTTATATTAAAAGATTTTCCTATGGGTCATTCTTTTTTAACTTATCAAGATCATGGAATACGAAAATTACCAAATGGTCAGCTACAAATAATAGAAAACGAAAATTATAGAGTGTCTGGCGATAGTGATGTTAAAGTTCCAAGATCACGTTACAAAATCTATAGACCTACTCCACTAAAAAATGTAGCACCCTTGTATAAACAATTTACTGGTATTGTTAAAAGACAACGAATGGGTGAAGTAGAAAGAGAAATATCTAGATTAGGCTTAGTAGATTGGAAACTGTTTAGACCATCAGGAATACCAGAGTATGATCAAGCATTTGAACTTATTGGGTCTAGTTTAATAGAAAGAAACCTTAATGAATTTATATCTACAAATGATGCATATAGAGATTTTAATGATGAATTTAAAGCAAAATATTTGAAGAAAGAAATAGGAAACTTAAAAAGACGGTTAAGTGAGAAATTTCCTTCAATTCATCATTTAGGTATTATAAAGCAAGTATCAAAAGAAGACCCGTTTCTCATTCAAAAAGCAATTAAATCTGCTCAAGCAACAGGTCTAATAGGTGAAGATATAGAAACTGTATTAGATGTAAACAAGGAAGAAGCTGAACTACTAAAAGAATTAATAAAAATATATAAAGATATACCAAAGGAGTACAATAAATAATGCAATCACTGGACAGCATATCACTGGACCTAACCAATGCCCTAGTACCCCTCATCGCTATCTTCCTCAGTCTAGGGCTTGGTTTCTTTATTAAAGATCTAATAACAAACTTTATTACTGGTATTAGGTTTAAGCTAGATGGTAGTTTTAATGAAGGTGACAAATGTATCGTGGATGGAGATCGAGCCGTACTAGTTAAAGTAGGTATATATGAAAGTGTATTTTCTATAATTAATGGTCGAGGTCATGTATGGAGATTTGTACCTAATGAAAGAATTAAGTTTCTTAAAATAGAAAAGATAATAGAGGAGCCTAAAGAATGATTACAATATTAGGATCATTAATTGGTTTTGCAGGTTCTGCATTACCTAAAGCATTTGATATGTTCTCAGATTGGCAAGACAGAAAACACGAATTGGCAATGATGGATCGTCAGATAGAGGCATCTAAACTAGCACATACACAAAAGCTAGAAGCAATGAACATAGAAGCTGACATAAGTGAGAGCAAGGCTTTATACAAACATGATCAGTCCATGAAGTCTACAGGATTTATGGCAGGACTGAGAGCAAGTGTCAGGCCAGTTATAACGTATTTATTCTTTACATTATTTGCAGTAATAAAAGGAACTGCACTATATGGTCTAATATATACAGACGGTATCGTGTGGGAGATAGCCATACAAACATTATGGGATGAAGAAACACAAGGAATATTTGCTGCTATTATCTCATTCTGGTTTGGAAGTCGGGCCTTGCAGAGATCTAGGAGTAGTTCGTAATGACTATAAAAAAGGGTAAAGAAACATTTTCTGGATACAACAAACCAAAGAGAACCCCTAATCATCCAAAGAAATCCCATGCCGTACTAGCCAAGGAGGGTACTAAAGTAAAACTAATACGCTTTGGACAGCAAGGTGTTAAAACTGCTGGTAAACCTAAGAAAGGTGAGTCAGCAAGACAAAAGGCTAGAAGAAAATCCTTTAAGGCTAGGCATGGCAAGAATATTGCAAAGGGTAAAATGTCAGCTGCTTATTGGGCTAATAGAGTAAAGTGGTAAAGGAAAAATGAAATGAATGCAATATTAGATAATATAGGTGGTTGTGGAAAAGAAAGTATATGGTTTCAAGAAGATCAAAACACTCAAAAAAAATGCGATTGTGACAGTTGTATTGAGTGTAACTGCGATCCAGAGGTTTGCAGATGTAGTTGTCACAAAGAAAAAGGAGAGTGATCAATGAAAAAGAAAACTAAAATGTACGCAAAAGGTGGAGCTATGGCTAAAAAGAAGGGTACAAAGATGTACGCGAAAGGTGGTGCTATGGCTAAGAAGAAAAAGCCAATGATGGCTAGACGAGGTGGATCAGCTAGACGTAGATAATGTCTTATCTGATAAGTAACATTCCACACTTTAGTTGTTGGGTGCGAAGGGAGTTCACTTGTAACCATCAAAATTATCACGGTGACTTCCTTCACGCTATGGCTTTTGCAGTAAACACAATACCTGACAGATCTTTAAGTTTTCAGGTTGTATTTACAGGTTGTGAAATCGACAGGGAAGATGGTCCTGACGAAAATATTCACGGTGGAGCTATGTGGGCTAGAATGCCGATACAAGCTCTAGTAGCAGATATACCAGTAGAGAACTGGCCTGATCCTATGGAAGACCATATATGTCAGCCTTGGGATTGCGAATCTAGACACCATAGTGTTATTGTGATGGATAGAGTTAGTTCCTCTCCTTGGTTATGTAAAATAGATGGTGANTTTTATACTGGTAAATATATGTTCACTGTAGATTATACTGACCACGATATTGCTGATGATCCTGCACAACATAAACAGTCTCATGTCATTCAATTATTGGATGCAGGAAACTGGACAGGAAATATAGTTGCGCTTCCTAATAATAGAGTTAGAGCTACTAGTCCTGCGTTGTGGAGAACAGGGAATGGAGTGCCAGATTTTACTCCTTCTCAGTGGACACACTCAGCAGAATCGCATCAATCTTATTTAGATCCGTCAGTAACATTTAATAATCTTTATGCAAGTAAATAAGGAAACACCATGAGGCGTATGACTGAAGAAGGTCTTGACTTGATTAAGTTTTACGAGGGATATTCTTCCTCCCCATATCTGTGTCCAGCACAACATTGGACTATCGGATATGGGGCCATATGGGGTATGGATAATAAGAGAGTAACAGGAGATCATCCTGATATAGATAAAGATCAGGCAGACTATTTATTAAGAAGAGATGTAAAGAAATCACAAGTCGCAGTATTACGACTAATAAAAGTTCCGCTAGAAGATGGACAGTACAACGCCTTATGTTCATTCGTATTTAATCTAGGCAGTGGTGCGCTACAAAGCAGTACACTAAGGCGTAAGATAAACAGAGGAGACTACATTGGTGCATCAGATGAATTTCCAAGGTGGATATGGGCTGGAGGCAGACGCTTAAAGGGATTAATAAAGAGGAGAAACGATGAACGATTAATGTTTCTTGGATGATTTTAGCGATAACACATAGACACTGGTATCCACCCTAGTTGGGGTAAGGATCTTATTATTTAAAAGGAGGAATTTATGGCAGCAAAAAGAAAGACTAAAACTAAAAGTAAAAGTAGAGTTAATGAGGCAGGTAATTATACTAAACCTGCACTAAGAAAGAGAATATTTAATCGTATTAAAGCTGGTTCAAAGGGAGGAAAACCTGGTCAGTGGTCAGCGAGAAAAGCTCAGATGATGGCATCTGCTTATAAAAAAGCTGGGGGAGGTTATAGAGGATAATGGCTAAGAGNTTATCACCAAGACAAATGAAAATAGCTAGAGTTGCACCACCAAGAAATAGAATAACTGGTGCAGACTTCAAAGCATTAAAAGGTAGGAAAAAGAAAAATGGCTCTAAAAAAATCTCAAAGAAGTCTTAAAAACTGGACGCGACAGAAGTGGCGTACAAAATCTGGTAAGCCATCTACACAAGGTCCGAAAGCTACTGGTGAACGATATTTACCAGAGAGAGCTATAAAGTCCATGAGTTCTGCTGAGTATGCTGCTACTACTAGAAAGAAAAGAAAAGATACTAGAAAAGGTAGACAGTTNTCTAAACAACCTAGAAGGATTGCTANAAAAACTAAAGCCTACAGATAATTACCTTATACTTAAATTTTTCATATTTAAAACGTCTTTTGCTCTTTTCTTACGTTCTGATTGACCTAAAGGTATTAAACCTTGATCAGTTAAGAATCCATCAGGACCAGAAGATTTTTCTGATATAAATAATTCTACATATTNTTTAAGACCTTTTATATGACCTANATTATTTTTCTTNACATAGAAATACANAGGTCNAGATATAGGGTAAGTTCTTTGTGATATATTATCAAATGTAGGTTTCTTACCTTGAATAATACTACCTTGTACTTTATTTCCATTCATATCTAAAAAACTAAATCCAAAGATACCTAACATATTTTCATTTACTGTTAGTTTATGTAAAATCATATTATCATTTTCACCAGCCTCGATGTACGCACCATCTTCTCTTATTGTATGACATAATTCTTTATAGGCTGGTTTGTCCTTCTTCTTTAATGCTTTTACCCATTTAAATTTTTTACATCCACCTTCCATAGCAAGTTCTACAAAAGCATCTCTTGTTCCTGATGTTGGAGGTGGACCCATAACCTCTATGTTATTTGATGGTAGCATAGGATTTATTTCTTTCCATGTTTTATATGGGTTAGGAATAATCTTACCATCTTCAGTTGGTATGTTTTTTGCTAAAGCTAGATAAACATCTTTCAAAGTCATACTGTATCTCTTAGAGTTTTTACTATTAGCTATAACTACACCATCATATCCAACTTTTACCTCTAGTATATTTCTAACACCATTTTTAACGCACATATCAAATTCTTTTTTCTTCATGCGTCTAGATGCATTTGTTACATCAGCGTATTTTAAATCCATACCAGAACAAAATATTTTAATTCCACCACCAGAACCAGTACTTTCTATTACTGGTGTTTTATATTTAGTAGACTTTCCAAACCTCTCAGCAACAGAAGTAGCAAAGGGATATACCGTAGATGACCCTACAACTCTTATTTGTTCTCTGTCACTTGCTAATCCAACAGATATAGAGCTAGTAACGTATAATAGTGATAAAAATACTAAAAGTGTCTTCATTTTTACTCCTTTTTAAAAAAATGACCTCGGAGGATGCGCGAGAAATGCCCTCAAAGGTACTGTCAGGTAGGTATAGTCCAAAATTTACCCACTTGCTCTGTATGAAGCTTAAAACGCTATATACGTGATTTAGTCTATTTTAAGTCATTTTTATCGGTAAAAGTAGTATCTGTTATCTCTCCAGTGGTTCCAGCGTCCACCATACACAAAGAATTAATATCATTAGGTAATATTACGTTAGCAGACCATGTTCCTGTCTCTTTATTAAGATGAATAATAGTAACATGACCTCTTGTTGATACTCCTCTAAATACAATTCTTTCTTTGTGTAAACCTTCAAGTACACCTGCTGCCATAGGTAGAGGCTTACAAGTTGATGAAACTTTTATACCTGCCCAAGATACTGTAATGTTCATAAATAGTACAAATAAAAATATGAACACACAACCTAATAACCATCTATAGCTAAACATATTGTCAGCAATTTTTTTAAACAAATCCATTTTACCTCCTTAAATTAAAAATATTCTACGTTGATGTGCTTCTATATACTCTATTGCTCTTTTTAAAAAATCTGTGTCATCATCAAACCCACCTAATGCTCTGTTACATTTATGACATAGCCAACCTCTAAATGTATCGGTATCGTGACAATGATCTATAACCCATGATCCATTCTTAGTGTTACCTTTACCTTTGACAGCTTCAGCATCACCATTACAAATAGGACAGATATAACCTTCTTTAGGCATACCATGTTCCTGTCTTAATCTGTCTCTTACTTTTTTCATTTCATTATTGCAACTACGACACTCTGCTCTTAAAAAGTTAGCACCAGAATGTCTACCAAATTTAGATAAGGGAAGGTAAGTATCGCACTTAGTACAAACCTTACCCTCACCTGCACCTAGATCTTCATTCTCACAAAGATCTTCTTCTTCAAAAAATTCAAGCTGCATTTTTCTTTATCCTCTTCAAGTGTATAAAGTATGCTTTGTTAAAACCACGTTCCCATTCTTTATACCTTGATGTACCATAGGAATAGGGATTTGTCAAGTTTTCTGTAAAACCTATCATCCCTTCCCTATGTATTTTTTTCAGAGGATAAAAGTCTCCACTGTATACTCGTCTTTTCTTATACGCCACAAACTCCTCCTGAATTTGTTATCTCACAAATGTCGTGTGTTTCAACGTGTTCATCAAACTCTTCACCTAACTTATCTACAGCTTCAGAGTATGGCACTGTAGACAAAGGTTGACCACCTCTACTACCATCAGGATAACAAGTAAATCCTCGTAACCTATGAGCGTATGATGCTAGAGTATTTGCAAAGTTCTTAACTGTATCAGGGTTATTAAACTTTGTACCCCATGCAGGTAAGTTAATAGTGGAACTGATGGACATATCAACATAGTCTTGGACATCTGCCTGAAACTTCATTCTTCTCTCATAGTCTTCTGCAAGATCCAAAGCTGACTCAATACTTTCTGGATCAACATCGTACAAGTCGATTAGCTCTTGTGCAGCACTATCTACAACGTATTGATACTTCCATCTAGTTCCACCAGTTAAATATCTTCGCTTGTATGCAACAGCAAAGATTGGTTCTATGCCAGAAGAACTACCAGCAAGAATACTAATAGAGCCAGTTGGAGCGATAGCACGATTCGCCACTGGCCTAGAGATGGATAACTCATCTGCAAATCTCTTAGAAACGTCATCGCTGACTCCTTTATATACCGATAGCCATCGGTGAAGATCGGCACTAACTTCATATTTTTCTCCTCTTTTAATAAGCCACTCATGCATACCCATAAGACCAAGACCTAATCTTCTGTTCTTCTGCCTTACTGCATAAACCTTTTGATAAGGTAACTCTGCTCTCATGGTTCCACAAATTAAAAATTTAGTGGCTAAGTCTACTACATGGGCCAGTTCTGATATCGACTCAATACGGCCCAGATTGATACTCCCCAAATTGCAAACATCACTATCGTCAGCACTACATACCTCAGTACAAGCATTTCGTAGTGTTTCATTCTCATTCTCCATAAAATTAAAACTGAATCCTGGTTCTGCTGTTCGTAAGGCCTGTTCAATATTCTTAACAAACACATCTCCAACAGATCCAGTATTCCAATACTCCAACAACCAATTAGTATCGTAATTAATACTAATATTAGTCATATCTAAAGGAGCGCGAAAGTTAAAATCTTGCTCCTTAATNTGCTTAAAATTAAAACCAGTNTTACCTACTGGNAGTTTATCCCAATCCTTTGCTATAAGGAAGTTGGGAATATCGTTGTGCTTCCAATGTAATGATGCGTACATAGCAGACCTACGAGATCCACCTTGCATTACATTAGCACCAATAGAATTTATCATCTGCATCTTTGGGATTGGGCCAGAGGCAAGTCCTCCTGATCCACCTAGAGTTCTACCTGACTCTCTATATACTGAGTAGTCAATTCCAATGCCTCCCCCTGTCATTAAACAGGACTCAGCTTTCCAACTGAGATTAGCCCAATCCTCCCTTGTGTCTTCTTCGGCAGAGAGAAGAAAACAATTATTATAGAAGCGTTTATCTCTACCTGCATAGTATAAGTACCTACCACCAGGAACGAACTTGAGATCAGTTATATACTGTGCAAGTTGTTTGCGCTCTTCCCTTCTCATTAACGCTTCNTCATCAGGGCGATAGTTACCACATACATCTTCTACTAATACTTTAGCAAGTTGCTCCCAACTATCGCATCCAGTGTGTGAATATTTTAAATTAAATATGTCTTCAGAAAACTTTGATCTGAACATAGGGTTCATGTTTGATTTAAATCTAGTCATGTATATCTGCCTTTATTATGGAAATGTCTATACCTTCAAAGTGATCTTCAAGAACCTCTTTGATATCGTCAGGAAGAGTTTGAAGAAGACCTTCAGCCCCATCAACAGGAACTATATGATGATCTTCTTCTACTCTAACCTTTACTACTAAAGTAAAGTTATGCATTAAAATCTGTATGTTCTACGCCACAGATACGAACTTGGTGTGGTTTGTGCTAAACCATGACTAGATCTAGCTTCAGATAACTTTTTAAATGCATCTGACAAACTTTTACTTGCCTCTTCGTATACTACTTTTGCAGACTCATACGCATCTTGCGCTTCGTATACATCACCGTATTTAAGGCGTTGTAGTTCATCTTGCTTAACTTTAATTTCATCCTCAAGAGTTTGAATCATTTGATCATCCATCGTTTACTCCTTTCTCTATTAAGTCAGACAGATCTGGTGGTAAATGACCAGCAGGTTTTACAATCTTTCCATCGTGTCTCACAGTTCCTTTTTCTAACTTTTCCATGTTGTTACCATGCACTCTTAGAAAAGCCTCATCTAAATACTTTAACTCTTTGTATCTCGATGCAAAACCAAATACAACATAAAGAACATCACATAACTCTTTCATCACCTTCTCTGGATTTATTTCATCATTAGGTGAATGCATAGCGTCTAGTTCTTCTATTAATTCTTGATACTCCTCTGTCATATTATTAACACAAAGTCGTAATCTTTTTTCGTTATATTCGTCTTTGACTTTTAAACTGTGACCTCTACTTTGAAATGGAACTTTATCATATATAGCTCTAGTTGTCAAGGCATTTGTTACAGAATCTTGCCATTCATTTAAACATTCTTTATAGTTAGTCTGCACTTGATTTTCTCCCTCTTAATCTATCCAGTTCTTTGTCTGGATCTAACTCTTTATATTCAGGCACATAGACTTCATCTATTAATTTATCCAGATACCACCTAGCTTTTTGCAAATCTTCTATGGGTTTACCTTTGTAATCAAAACGCCACAGATACTTCATTATGTTTCCTTTTAAGTAATCTTTAAAGTTATCTCCAGTAGTTGCTTTGATTGCATCAATACACTCTACACCATGCTGATTATAGTGGGGTGGGTGATTAACCATATCGGTTACAGGGAAACTAAAAGGTAAAGATTTATCACTCATAAAATCTCCTTAATGTTTAGTTTGCGGTTTAAAGTTTACATAGATTACGTTCTTTAGTTTTTCTTTATCCTCCTCTGCTAGTTCTGTATTTTCTTTTTCATACCTTTTTTGTGCATCATCAATAACACTTTTAACTAGCATTAATAAAGAGTCACCTATATCATTTATAACATGATGACGGTCTGTATCATATACTGCATCCGTAGCAAAGTCACCACAAGATATATTAATACCATTACCATCATGTGTAATAAATAAACCAAACGTACAATCAGGTACGTTGATCATATGAGTTATTTCGCTTTCTGACATGACATCTCCAAAAAATCTTTTGCGTAAACGATTGCTAGTGGTTCTTTGCGATTTGCTTTAATAATCACTAACGGCTTAGTTCCTTTAGTCACATGACTTTCAGCTTGAGATATAATATCATATACAGCAAACTTTGCTCTTGATTTACATTCTACAGCCCAAGGCCATTTCTTTCTAGCAAGTGGGGATAAACTAATATCTGGACCATTTACTCCCATCGGTGTAGATTTGATATCATCTTGCTCCACACCTTTTAATCGAGATAAAAGTATATCCCTCACCCACTGTTGTAGTAGTCTTCCTTTGTTTTTAGCTGACGCTGGTTTCATATCTTTTAGCCATCTTAGTATAGTATTCATAGTTTCCTGCTTTTGATACAGGATTCTTAACATACTTTAAATCAGGCCAACAAGAAAACTTATAGTCACAAAACGTACAAGGCATCTGTAATTTTCTGTTACCAGTAGAGCGTTTGTAATATGTCTCTAGAGTATCATCATACAGTCTTTCAAAGTGAGCATCCTCAGTAGTCTTGGATATCTGTAATGCTCTTTGTTCAATCAAATCTATATAGTAATCTTCATCTTCTGGATCAGCTTCTATAACTTTGATCTCTCCTGTACCTTTGTTTACTACAATCCATCCACCAGCCTTTACACCTTCAGCCCTAGCATAACCAAACAACTGACAGCAATAACCAAAGTCATCTTGTTTCTTTAGTTGTTCGTAAGATGCAAAGCGTTTATCGTATGACCAAGAACTAGCACTCTTGATATCCCAAACACTTTTGTCACCTAACTTTATAACTAGGTCAAGTTCTCCGTAAAGATCTCCTGCCTTGGTAGATAACTTAACTTTCTTATTCATATCAGTTATCTCTATTCCTGCCGACAAGAGAATAGCTACAGCTAACACTTCAGTCATATCACCATAAGCCATCATAATCTTAAAGTGATCTGGCTTGTCTGCCTCTTTCCATCCTAGCTTAGATGCCTGTAGTTGGCACATAGGTTTACCAATCTGAGACATGGAGGGAAGTCCATTACTGCTACCTAGTTTTTTATAGTTAAACTTTGACAGCTTTTCATTAAACATCTGACTAGCTGTAAAGACTATATGTCTAGGTATCTCTGGACCTCCCGACAGAAACAAGTCTAGCTTTGTTTGAAGATCATTCATCTGATACTGGTTCTATAAATTCAGCACCAACGCTACCGTTACCTATATTCTCTCTCATCTTTTCAGTAACGTCCTCGTTCTCTTTTTGTATAACCTGTTGAAATGTAAGCAAGTTTGCTTCATCATCTTTAGTTACTTTAATTTTATTATCAACAATAGGTTTGTAATTAAGAACGAACCATTGGTTAGATCCTCGCTTCTCAACCTTGAAGTCTATGCCAAGCTCGTAATTAAAATGCTTTAGCTTCTGCTTCTCAAGTTCACCAACAACTTTACCTATTTCATAGAAGTTAGATGGGCCAAGACGCATACGGAATGGAATTGGATCAAACTCTACAGGATCAGATCCTGGTTTTACTGCATCATTCATTCTAATCATACCAAACAAATGTCTATACAATTTTGTTCGACTAGCTTTAGCATACGCTACAGGGTCTGAAGCCTTGAGCTTTTCCTTCTGTTTAGATGGCATCCACCCACACTTGTTACCACCAAACCAATCAGTAGCTTTGTCAGCAAACCTGATGAAGTGTTGTGATATATTTGCATACTCCTCTGCATCACTGTCGAATACAGAAGTCTGCATAGTCGTTGCAAAGACACGAATAGCAACGTCTTTACCAAAGACAGGACCATGATCAGGATGATCCAGTTTTATTGATGGCACTGGCACACTAGCCATTTCTTCACCATAGAATGCATCTCTGTTTATTGATGCTCTAGGTATTTGTGGGCCATTGTCTTCTGGTACTACGAAAAGATTCGTAGATTGATTAAAGTCTAATTCAACTAACGACATTTTTTTCTCCTTTCAAATGTATAATGCTTATAACATATTAATTCTAATTTGTCAAGCACAATCTTCCTGTTCCATCCAATTTTTTCCAATCGACATTTCAACCTCAAGAGGAATAAACTTTTCTAAACCAAATCTTTTTTCTGCTTCATCTTGTGCTTTAATTAAACAAGTAGGAGCAATCTGTTTTACTTCCTCGATCTCATCTGGATGACAATCTACTATAACAGAATCGTGTACTGTATTGATAACTAAACTTTTTAGTCCACGTTCTTTTAGTTGTTTGTGTAGCAGTATGACACCAAGAGGAACGATCTCAGCAGTAGCTACAGACTGTACTGGATAGTTTACAATCTGAGTTTTAGCAGACGCATTACCCTGTTTAGTACGATAGACATTTGGGAACGCAAACTGTCTACCTGTAGCAGTCGTAACAATCTCATTCTCAATAGCTTCAGATTGTAACGTCTTGTGCCAGTTGAACACTCCTTCGTACTTTCCGAAGAACTCTTGAAAGTATACTCGTTGTGCAAATGTACCCTGCGATCCTCCATATAGAGGTCTGAAAGTAGATGCCTTGGCAGCACCACGTTCTGTTGGCTCTCCATTATCTGTAAGAACCTTTGCCGTATATGCGTGGACATCGAAGCCCTCCCTTACTTCTTGTTTTATTCTCTCGTCCTTGGCAAGGATACCAGCAACCCTAAACTCTAACTGAGAATAATCCACTTCAAGTAACTCCCCACCTTCAAACCTACTGATAAACGCCTTGCGAACAGGGAACAGTTTACCTTTCGGCATGTTCTGTAGGTTGGGATTACTACTGCTAAGTCTACCTGTCGCTGTTATACATTGATTAAAGTTAGCGTGAAGTATAGTGTCACCTTCTCGTATACCCTTTTTAATACCCTCAATAAACGAACTACGATATGTATCTATAGCAGACAATCGTATCAAAGAGTTAAGAAACTTCTTGACTTCTGGATTTCTTTGTGTCTTCTCCAACTCAACAAGTGTATTCTTGTCAGTCTTAAAACCTCCTGCTGATGCCAACGCAACAGTCGGGGTCACTTGTAATCCTGCCATTTCTGGTAACTCTTTGTATTGAAAACCTGTACCATTACAATGATCACACTTAGTCATATTCTTAAACCTAGTGCCATCTTTCTTTATCTTCCAGTACCCACCCTTACCAAAACAATGTGGACATTTTACTGCCTGAGTTTTATATGTGGGAACAAAGCACTCATCGACACACTTGACAAAACCTGAGTCCATCATCTTTGGTCTACGCTTTGGTTTACCTCTAGCATCCACTCCAATATTCATAACTTCACGCCAAGTCTTTTTGTCTTTTAACTTGTATGAATAAACTACTTGAGATAGTTGCTCTGGAGAACTTAGATTGATTGGTGTATCTCCTACGAGTTTACTAACTGTAGTATTTAAATACATCTGGAGATATCCTTGTTCTTTCTCGTAGTCCTCATCAACTTTATTGAGAACATCTATGTCGATAGCCATACCTGCTCTTTCGATATCAGTAAGAACATCACAGAACTCACACATAAGATCTCGTATAGCTACAAGTGAGTGGTTTGAGGACTTACTGAACCTTTCTTGTTGTTTCTGAAATACTTCAGCAGTCGCAAGAACATCATTAGTTAAGTAAGTTTCTTGATCAAACAAAGACATATCACTGTAGTTTAAACCTTTACTAAGTGTATCTCCAAGAGAACTTTCTTTACGAGTAACTTTATATTTCTCAGATAGACCATCTAACGAAAGTTTATTTCGTAAACCTTTGCTAAGTACATACTCATTAATCATAGTATCAATAATCTTAACATCACATTCTATTCCTACCTCACGCAACCAAGCTACATCAAACTTAGCATTGTGGGCTACGATATACTTAGCACCTTTTATCGCATCTTCAAAGTCATCAAGATTAAAATTATTAGATGATTTGTTTTTTATTTGTACAGTTAAACCACCTATTTTAGATCCATCTAAGTTTCTTTTTAAGTAACCTATAGCTACTAACTCATTGTCTTTATTATATGGTGATGGATCTTTTCTGTCTCCCTTCAAATCAACTTCCAAGTCTACAACTAATACATAATCTTCCATATCACCTCACCTATAAAATATATGATCACCAATTTGTTTTACCTTTACTTTATACTTAGCCCACCAAGGATCTACCTTTACACTATGATAATGTGTAGCACCTTTTACAGTATCTGTCAAGCCATAATATACTTTTTCTGCAACTTCTAGTGAATTTAGCCATGCTATTTCATCTTTAGGCTTGTCACTAAGACCGTCACAATACCAGCTAAACTGACAGCGATCTCTAATAGGATAATTAACAGACCAAGAGTATGTCGGTCCCTGAAACACAACCTCGCAGACAGTGCTAGGATACTTATCAGATTTTACTCTTTCCAATACTACCTGACTTACGGCTACTTGACCTTCTATNGGTTGATTACGAGACTCAAAATAAATATTTAATGCTAAACAAGTTATTGCTTCAATCATTGAATCATCCTTTCAATATTGATATTCCAATCTTTAGCTACAAATCTAGTTTTAATTTTAGCACTCTTACCTAATTTATATACTTCTTTATAATCTAAACCATGCATAGATGCAAGTAGTTTAGCAGTTTCGATATTCCAATTAGGATTACTCTTAGCAGAATGCCAGATAAACTCTAAGATACTATTATTATATATCTGTCTTTGTAGTTCTCTTTTATTCATAAGTAATCCTAATTAGGTTGTATCCCCCCGAAGGGGAATACTTATATATCACATATTTATCAAGTTGTCAAGAGTTTTTTCATCCTCATCTGGAATATTTTTAAATGGGTCTGCTTTCCAACAGTCACATTCAATACACATTACATCAGGATCAGGATGAAAGCAACTCTTTATATCCCTAAAATCACTAGTCAACATATCTAGACACCTCTGGTTCTATGACAGTAGTGCAGGTTCCATGCTTACCACCTAGCTTGTTCTTGCTAACGTAGATATGCCTGAGTTTATTATCCTCACCACTATCTTCTTGCTCCTTGCCAATGCCGACAATAAGATCAGCTTCGGCTGCCTTACCCACACGACTACCTGCCATCTGAGTAAATCTAAGAACAGTTCTACCATCTGCCTCTGCATTTGCTTGAGACACTCCTATGATTGCACAAGAATGTTTCTTGGACAAGGTTCTGGCAGATCTGTATATCTCACCTAGTCGTATATCATCTCTGGCATAGTTACCACCAATCTGCATCTTATCAAGCTGATCAATACCAACTACGTCAGGCTTGTGTTTAGCAATCAACTGGTCAAGTTCTTCCATTGAAGGAACCTCATCAGTATTTAGAAACACACACTGATTACGATATACATCCCACATATTATGTGCCTTTACTGTGTCGGCAGTTATCTGTGCATCAGTCATACCAGTGAATGAACTTACTGCTCTCAATGCAGTTCTCTCGACAGGTTCCTCATTGCCAAGTATCATTACCTTCGCACCTTGGGCCATGAAACCTTTCGGAGCAAACAACGTAGATATAAGAAAGGCTGTCTTACCAGTTTCAACCAAAGCAAAGATAGCAGAGAAGGTCGAGGGTCCGATTCCTGGACAGATATCTCTGAGTCCTTTGAGGTTCCATTTGTATTTGGAAACATCTCTAGTAGAGTGGAGTAAAGATGCAACGTCATGTTTAATCTCCTGTATTGTTTCTTTTGGCATAAAGTTTTCTTGATAACGATTAATTAAATCAGTAACTTTATTTAGATCATTAACCTTGTTATCCATCATGGCAATGCCAAGATCAGCTAACTGTCTACCAAAGTATGCTTTGAATTGATCTCTCAAAACATCTTGTGCTACATCCTCACCAATATCTTTTGGTAAAGATCGAACTAACATCATCATAGATTTCTTTTGGCTAGTAGTCATTGTCCTAAACTCACTGAACAATACCTGCTCAACTTCAGCAGGGGTTAAGTCTCTGCCATACCTAGCATGACCTAACTCAATACTACGCCAGATCTTCTTAGCTTCATTCTCAAAAAAGTCTACTGCTATGAGATGCCTGTTCTGATCATAAAACTTATGAGATAAAAATAGTCCTAATAAATCATTCATAATGTCTATCCTTTCTTTGAGCAACGCATATAGTATCGTTATGCGCTCCACCATGATTTACCAATAGTATTTCTTCACACTTACCAAACGTCTTACCAACTCCCATTGAGTTCCATCCAAAGGATAACACAATACCATTCGGTTTGACAAGAGGTCTTATAAGATTTTTTATTATAGTATAGAAACTACTTTGAGTATCTTGTTGTGTAGTTTTAATACCACTAGCAGAATAGCACTCACTGATCTGTCTAGGACTGTATGGTGGATCATAGAGTACTACATCTGCTTGTATCTTTTGATCAATTAACATATTTAAAAACGCATCAGCTTTCAAATGATACATTGCATCAGTGTCNGGGTTCAAGTCATTTGTTATCGTACCTACTCTACTATTTCTAGCAAAGGGATCAACAATAATAGGATTAATAACTTGAGTTGTCCAATGTTCTACAAATTCTCTGATTGGTTTTATTTTAAAAGTCTCACTGTTAGGCATTGCAAAACACTTATTAAACATTGTCATATTATTCTCCTGCTNATAACATTAAAAAAACTACCCCAAGACATACACCAATTATTTGTAGGTTGTCAAGTATCTCCATTGTCTTTCCTACTTGGTCTGGTTATATGTAGAGTTACACCACCCACCTCAGACTCATACCNATGTGGGTTCCAAGGTTTCGGGCAGGTATGATACCATTCAAACAGTCTTGCCATGTCAGCATCCCATCTTCTAGGTTTATCTTCATCAGTCATTTAATACTCCTTTCGGGTTTTCTTTTGGATCTACTTCTAATAATTTTACATTTGCCCTAGTAAACTGAGCTATCCTATTCTTCATACGAATAGCTTTTGATGATGCATCTTTATCAAGACACACTATAACATAGGGATACTTTACCACAATGTCAAGTACTTCGTTAGATAAATTTGTACCTAACAATGCTAAACCTGTACCATGTTGCGAAACTGCAACAGCAGATGCAGAGTCCTCAACGACATAACAAGTCTCACTATTACCACAAATAAAAGGTAATCCTGAGTCAGCATATCTATGCCACTTTGCACCATACTTAGATAGTGATCTACCTACAGCATCAACAATTCTAGGCGTTACGATTGGTAGACTACCTTGATTTGTCTTGATGTCAAAGATTGGAAACACTGCCCTGTCAAGTTTTACATCATGGTACAGTTGTATTTTATTTGTATCAATATTGTTTTCATTACAATATTTCAACATCTTCTTTGGTAGATATACAGAGAAGTGATCTGGTATTTTGAAGTCTTGTTTTTTTTCTTGCGTCGGCAATGTGATAGATTTTTGTCTGATGTATCTGCTAGAAGATAACATCCTCTTCTTTCCCGACACATTGCATCCAGCTTTATAACAGTTATACAAGACTATGCCATCAGTTCTAGTAGCAGTAAATGTTTTGATACCACCACAACTAGGACAATTAATCCTGATCTTCTGATACTCCATTAGATCGTCAAACTCTGGTAAATCATACATATCAAGAATCCAATAGTTGTCGCTTACTACGTTTCTTCAAGAGGCTCTTACGTCTTTTATCTTCAATGACTCGCTTGTGAAATAGGTTGTCATTTAAAGCTATCGCCATAGGATTCCTCTTCCTTGATACTTTCAAAATCTTCGATGATCTCAGCATTTTCCCTTTCCTCTTCTTGTTTGATGTCATCATAAATGTCCTCAACATAATCCCTCAGGATCTCCTCAACGTCCTGAGGTGTTCTTTTACGTTGCATCACCATCTAGGCAACTAACTTTAGAAACTCTGGATGTTCTATCCATTTGGCTACATCTTCATTACGCTTGAACTGACGCTCCAACGTATTGTCATTGGCAGTCTGGCGAAACCCAAAGCGATCATCGTGTGTCGCATATTGAGTAAATGCAGAGTATACAGACCAAGCATTTGCACCTCGTACCTCAAACTCATTTAGAACAGAGTTAAGCATATTCTTTGATGCTCTTTGTGGTAGCATAGTNTCAAGTGCATCCTTCAAACGTACCACAGATACAGGCTTTTGTGCAAGTTTCTGACACCACTGAGTATGCTCGATAAAACGATCATAGATACCTTCCATCTCATGTGTGATACGGTTCATATCAAAGTGTCTGGTATTCTTTTTTCGTATCTTATTGTAGTCACCAGATACCATACCGTTAGTGCAAAAGAAATCAATAGCACCACTAATCACATTATTAGATGTAAGACCATCGACACCATGCCAAGCATACAATGTAAGAGCAGTATCAGTCTTATGTTTATTTGTCTCAATAGTAGCACGATGATTATTGAATGTTACTTTCTCCAAAGCCCATGCACCATTACGAGATATTTTAGTGTCAACATCTACATCATCTGAATTAATATCATCAGTATAACCTAATTCAAATGACCATGCATCTCGTATTTGACCAAAGAACTCAGGGTGACTAACACCACCAAAATCCTTACCAACT
>FUFK010057446.1_pt1 | contig 41492 bp, 23 predicted proteins | sample 1021851 | NCBI WGS metagenome assembly FUFK01 (sample SAMEA51879418, study PRJEB19060) | metagenome
AGTGGATTATGAAAACCTTTTGATTTCAAGCCATCACGAATATTTTTCAAGTTTTTTGCATCATTAATACTCGGTGCAGTAATACGTACTATTTCACAACCTGCCTCAATCATTCTGATAGATTGTTCAATAGTACTTTTTGTGTCCATTGTATTAGTTGTAGTCATCGACTGGAGGCGTATGGGATTGTCTCCTCCTACACCAACATCTCCGACCATGACACAACGAGTTTTGCGCCTTGTCCTAGTTGCCATGCTATCACAATATTCTTTTGTCATTACTTTGAGTAAGGCCTCTTCAAATATAGTTTTGCTTGGTTCTTTGCCCCCGAAAAATTATCAAGATAAATACAGTTATAGTAACTTTCTTTCGCTTTTGAACGTTTATAAAGCTTATCATGTGACATGCCTTGAAGTAAAAATGCATTCCCAAGAACGATATCTAATTCTGCTCTATAGTTTTCAATTGTAAATGATAGTAGATCTAAAGCCCCTTCAAAATTTAATTTTTGAAATTCAAGAAGTGCCTTTTCATAATAAAGGTATGGCTCAAACCACTCTTTTTGCCTTTCAGTGAGGTTTTTTATTTTTTCTTCCATCTTTTCAATAAATTTTGCTGATACAGATAAATCTCCAGTGCGTATCAACGCTTCAAGATAAAGGAGGTTAAAATAAAAGTTGTTGGGAAAATTTTGTACTAAACTCTTCGTATAATCAACTGCAAGTATTGGTTCATCTTCAACCCACAAATACAAATTACTCAGTATAGCTTTAGATTCAATCCATGACCAGGCACCACGATCTGCCGAGACTGAAATTCTTTGAAGCCCAGAATCTTTGGATGGGTTCAAATCGTAAAACCCGGCTGCAAACTTTAGCAACCTATTACTTATTGCACTATAATATTCCACTATGCCAATTGGCAATTGGGAATCAGCTAAATCTGGATAATCAATTGCTACGTCGTTAATAATGACAAATCCTTTGTACGCCCTGTAAAGGGTTCGTAGCCATTGCTTTTTGCCAAGGGATACCCTTGCGGTTAATCCTATTGCAGATCCTCTGTATAGCTTATACATTGGATCGTAATCAAATTTTAATACAAGCGCATCGTAAATCGGGAGTATTGTCTGTAAATCATTTTCTAATATTTTGTAGGTTTCATCAACTGGGCTATTAGCTTGTGCACGTACCCAACGAGCAGCTGCCCATATAAAATGAACACCGGGATGCTCCGGGTAGGTTACTCTTGCCTCATCTAAAACTTGCACCGCCTTATCAAAATCATAATTATAAAATGCGTAGACACCCTCTTTAACTAGAGCATCACCTTTGTAGAATTCATTGCTAAGTAGATTAGAAAATGGGACTATGAAAACTAAGACAAAACTGAACATAGTTTTAGAAGTATATGTTCGTGAAAATTGATCAGTAGATTTTAGCAGGGATTATGATCCCTGGGAAGAAAGTATAAGCCACCCTCTTGACTCATTATTATCTGGCTTGATTTCTAGACTTTTTTCCCAAGAGGCTCTTGCAAGCTGTCTCTCTCCCATCTCCCAATACGTTATTCCCATGCCCATATATGCTTGGGCATCATTTGGAACAAGTTCAAGTACCTCTTGGAAAGCAACGAGAGACTCATTATACATGTTTTTACCTCGATAAAATTTGCCAAGAACTGACATTGCCCCTGGTAACCAAACGGTTGTATTATTATTAACAGATAGGGCGTTTTTAAAAGCTTGTCTGCCCATGGTAGGGTTACCAATTCTGTTGTACTCTACCGCTAACACATAATAGGACTGAGGGAGTAATGTTTTTACGATAGGGTCATTAGGGCGGTAGTGTAAAAGATCTTCCCAAGCGGCAGCTGTTCTTCCCCATTCATATGCATTAAAATAGCTTAATCCCTGCATGTATCTAAAGTCAGCATTGTCCGGATCAAGATATACAGCATCACTGTAAGACAGCGCTGCGTATATAAACCTCCCCTGCTCAAAATACAAATCTGCTAGACTGACGTGAGGCTTTATGTCCTTAGGGCTGAGCTTGATAGCACGTTGGAAAGATCTTTTAGCATCTTCAGTGCGACCTAACTTTAGCTGATTTTCACCAACTAGTTGTATAAAACCTGTATGCTCTGGGTATTTTTCTGCGGCTTCCTCTGCTTTGTTTAGAGCTTCTGTATGATTCCCTGCGGACATTGTCTCTCTTATTAAATTAATATGTTNTGCAGGCCCATCGGGTGATATTTTCTGAGCATAGCCCAACACATCATGGCTAAGTTCTTTTTGATCTGGGTTAGCTACAAACATAGACATTGCATCAATGGTTGCTTCATGATTAGGATCAAGGTAAAGTGCCTCCTCAAATGCATACTTTGCCTTTTGATATTCACCCATGTCCGCATAGAGTGATCCAAGAAAAAAATGTGCATCTGGGTTACGAGGGTTTTTTGCAACTTGGGTGAGATAGACCTCTTTTGCCAAATCAAATTTCCCATTTAATTGATAGTGCATGCCCAGCTGTCTTTGCACGTACAAATTATCAGGATTCATTCGCGATTCCTTTTCAAAATCCTCCGTTGTGAAATAGGGTTTAGAATCAAATGCTACTGCAGCTTTTTTTGGCTCCTCTTGGTAAAAATATCTTGTAGCTCTCGCTAACTCTTTGTTCGAAGCCTCCAGCTCACCAGTGAGGTTAAACAATTCATCTGCATAGGCTGCAGTATTTACTCTATTTATAGAATTAGGTATCTTTTCAGTTTGGCTAGAGGATTTACTTGACCCTGAATCTTCTTCATCAGATGTTTTCTTCTTTTTACGCTTCTTTTTCTTCTTCTTTTTACTTGAGGATTTCTTTTTCTTACTCGATGACTTTTTTTTCTTCTTTTTTTTACGCTTTTTCTTTTGTTGTTCCGATGATTCAGCACGAACATTACTGATATCAAATATAGGTGAAGAGACCAATAAAAATAGAAATATTATTATGTATTTTAGAAAACGCATTAAGTCATATTGTCTATGATTAAATCAAAATTACACAATTTCATAACCAATGAAAGTACTTTTATTATTTACAACACGTTAAGAAATAACAGGTCACATTTTTTCCATGCCACCAATTTTACAGCAAGCTGGAAGCGCTTCATATGCTACAGGATCGGCAGCGACTGTATTAGCCTGGTATCCTATACCTGATATCGCCTTCTCAATGGAAGCTACATCTGTTTTCTCTTTATAGTATAAAACGGTTGTAATCTTGCTTGACAAATCTACATTCGAGCCTGAAACACCTTTTATTTTTTTAAGACCCATTTCTATATTTTTTTGGCACATTCCGCACTGAATAGACGGCGTTTCAATAGTGACCTTAGCAGGCTCCTCACCGCAGCTGAAGAAAATGGCTGATAATAATATCAGAGTAATCTTTTTTATTCTCATAAAAACTCCTATCAAAATTAAATACTTTTTTTTATTTAACCAAAGCAACTAACTCTTTGAAGTTAGTGCCCTGAGCATTTTTTTGCATACCAAAAAGAAGCATCTCAACTGTGGTTAAAAAACTACCCTCTTGAGTGATTCTTTCTAGTGCTACATCATGATCATTTAAGTTACGAGAAGTAACTGCATCCGCTACCACCTCTACTTTCTGCCCTAATTTTTGTAAATCTTTTACGGTTTGGTATACACAAACATGAGTTTCAATTCCTGTAACTACAGCACAATCGATATTTTCTATATTATTTATGGAAGATATAAACTCTGGATTACTCGCACATGAAAACGAAGATTTATGTATTGGCTTAATGTTTGGTATTAGGGATTTTATTGGTTCAATCGTTGGTCCTAGCTTTTCAGGTACCTGCTCTGTGATAATTATTGGAAGCTTGAACAACTGAAAACCTTTAATCAATATAATTGTTTTCCTCAACATCTCCTCCTTATTATTCATCGCTCGGTAGAGTTTTTCTTGGAGGTCAATAATAAGTAAATATGGATTTTGCATACAGTATTAGTTACTAAAGTCGAATGTTTTGATTATTTCCCAATTAGCTACTTCATCTGGAGTCCTCACCAAAGCTATGGAAGAAAACCTAATTTTTTCTCCAGCAAGAATACTATCTCCATTTTCATCCTCTATCTGAGCATTGCCATAAACAAGGCTTAGGTGAGGGATAAATTCGTAGAGGCAGTACCCAGAAAGTAGGATATCGATTTTATTTTGCAATAGACCTATTGTTTCATTTTTTTCAACCATGATGTAGTATAACATCCAGGGTGGTTTTCCTTTTGCCGTTCCAATCAAGCTACAATCAAAAGGCTCTAAGCTTGCCGCAAGATTTTTGAAAAAGCTAAAGGTAGTTGCTGGATCAATTGATAGACGACCAAAAAGTGTAACATGGGGCTCAAACTTCTCCGATGAGTATATTTCTGAATAGTCTGATATTAATGTTTTATATATGCGCGCATCAGTTTTACATGGCAGAAGCCAGGTCGACCAAAGGGTATTATTATTCATTTAAGCATTTTTTTAATTTCTTCCAGCCTCTTATTTATCTCTTTAAATTCCTTTTTTATCTCATCAGAATTTTCAAGTCTCATTACCCTTTCAAGTTGGGATAAATATGCCTCTGGATCAATTAGTAGTTCATCGATATTAATAATTTCTATAAGTTTTTTTGTCCGCATGGATGGATTTGTAATTTTCTTTTTTGCAAGCCTAACATCTCTATCAATGATTGGATCCATGGCTAATACCTCATCAAGATGACCGAGGTGCTCTTCTCTACCATGGTTTCCAATGGCCCTGACGGCATTTCTGCGAACGTTGCGTGATTTATCCTCCAAAAAATTTATCATGAGGTTTAAGGTATTCGGCTTGTTTTTTATATACGTGCTAAGCTGTCTGACGGCCTCAGGTCTTGCATCCCATGTGGTTCCTCCATAGGCTGCAAGCTCTTTTAGGCGGGCATAGTTTTGATCGGACTTAACGCTACCAAAATAGGAAATAGCAGCCTTTCGAATGACATCCGTGTGGGAATTAATATTAAGCAGCCTATCCACCTTATGCCTTGCGGCTGCAGTATCGACAACAACCAGAGCTCTAAATGCATCTGAAACGCTGTAATATTTTTCGTCTTTGTCAATAATATTTTGAAGAAATTCACTTACACTATTATTCCCTTTATAATTCTTTAACAAATTCCATATAGCTCTCCTCACACGATTATCTTGGTCTATAGATAGTTCCATAAGTTCTTTTGCTTGTTGCTTTGCGCCCAAACTTTTGAGGGCAGTTACGGCCTCTCTTCGCACTCCCCAAAAAGGGTCATTACGCACCGCATCGATGAGTGCATTCTCAACAACCCTCCTGCCTTTTTTATGTTTCAAGACGTTGATAGCAGCAATGCGGTCAAGTACATGGGGAGCTTCTTTAAGCTGTATTATCCATTCTGATATAGACTTATTAAAATCTACCTTGCAGGGTATTCGCATACCTTGATTAAATACAACCATTTTCGGTCTCTCGCCAGCAGGCAGCTCAAAGGTAATATTTTTTTCATCCATCCATATTGTGTGTACCTGATCATCAATTCCAACATTAATCGGCATTTTAAAGAGATTGATTTTTTCAGGGTCTTGTTGCTGCTCAATATCGACCTGAATTGACTTTTTTCTCTGGTTGTAAGACCACGAGACATTATACTCAGGAAAACCTGGATCATAAACCCATTGCCTAAAAAACCAATCTAGGTTCTGCCCACTAACCTCCTCTATTGACTTTTTGAGGTCAGATGTTTCTACATTCTTCAACATATTCTCCCGAGTATAATGCTGCACAGACCTCCAAAATGCATCATCTCCCAGATGATCCTGGATCATGTTGAGTATCAGGCTCCCTTTTGCATAGATATGAGAATCGAATAAATCTATAGGCGCATAGTACTTGTCTTGAACAGTAGGACGAAACCATCGCCTGTTGGCGCTATAATAGCTTAGAATTTCTCCATAGCGTATGTACTCACCCTCGTCATAACCAAACTTATGCTCTCTGTATTTTCTTGCGAGAAAGGTTGCAAAACCCTCGTTTAACCAGATATTTTGCCAGTTACGGGTGGTTAGCATATCTCCATACCACTGGTGGGCTAGCTCATGCGCAACAAGCCCAACGCTGCTCACATCTGGAGCTGCGTACTGGTCGTGCATCGTTCTGTCAGTATTGTGTGTTAAAGTTATATTCTCCATACCACCAAACATAAAATCATCAAGGATAATTTGGTCATATTTCTCAAATGGATATTCAATTCCCGTGACCTCATTAAAATATCTCATCATGTCAGTAGTAAGACCAAAAGACCTCATGGTCTCGCTCTGATTTTCAGCATATACCCAATAGTTTACGGGAACATCATTGTACGAATCCTCAACCTTTACATAGTCCCCAACAACAAACGATATTAGGTATGAAACCATAGGAAAATGCTCGTGCCAGTGCCAAGTGTGGGTGCCATCATCATTTAATTTGACTGAAACTAGTTCACCATTTGAGATAGCCTTAAGCTCTTGATCAACAGTCAATAATGTTTCAAATGTTGCGCGATCGTTTGGATAATCATAGATAGGAACCCAGTGGTGGTTGTCATCATCCTCACCCTGAGTCCACGCTTGCCAAGGTTTATCAGGGTATACATCATCGGGCTTAATAAAATAGGTACCCATTCGAGGAAATGCTGTGTAATCAACCCTTACTTGTATGGTATCAGCCAGGGATATTTTTTTATCGAATGTGATATGCAGTTTGTTACCTAGATGCACAAAGTCGATGTCTTTTCCCCCTGTCCTCACACGTCTTACTGTCATATCGTCTGCATCTAGGGTAAACGACTCAAGTCCCTCCCTAAGAGGACTTAAGGTATGAACTACGTGACCATAAACAGACTCTGACTCTATATCAACGGTCACATTAATCTTTATGTGCTGAATATCCACCTCTCTATCTCTTGTACGGTTTAGTGGAGCATCGTCATCTGCTGCAAAGAGGCAAGAGATCATTAAAGCAATTATGAACCTGAGCAACTTTATCATAAATAGTGGTGTCTATTATCGAAAGTAAATAAAAATCTAAATATTCTGTTGTAAAGTAAAAGGGGCCCCTGTAGGGACCCCTTTTAGTCTGTTTATTGCTAATCCAAGAGGACTATTTCATCAGCACAAGTTTCTTTGTGCTCACGAAGTCACCTGCTTGTATTCTGTATACATACATTCCAGATGACAGACCTTCACCGTGATCGTTTGTTGCATTCCACAGTACTCTGTAACGTCCTGGTTCGTGTGATCCTTGTGCCAGGGTCCTTACTTTCTGACCCGTTATATTATAGATCTCAAGTGTCACGTTCGCAACCTCAGGGATATCATAGGTAATGTTTGTTACCGGATTAAAAGGATTAGGATAGTTGTTATGCAGAGCAAACTTGCCAGGCAGTGTGCTTCCACCATCAACCGCTAAGGCATCAACATAGGCTGATAGATCAACAGCTAATGTGAATGGCCCATTTGTTGCCTGTGTTTCGCTCCATGGGTCCATAGCGTACACTGTCCATGCCATAGAAAGATGATGTACACGATCATCAATCGCATGGTTTAGTGCCTGATCATAGCTAAGTGTCAGTGTGTTGGCTGTGAGGGGCGCGAATACACCCATTTCATCGAGCACGACGGTTCCACCATGGCCTGCACTTGAAGTGACGTATTCTACACCAACATCCATGTACATGGCACCCTCAGGTACAACTACATGCATATGAAGAGGATACCAGCCGTCGTCGGCACCACCACTCATTTCCATCTCAGTATCTATTAAATCTGAAACTAGAGTATAGCCAGGGGGCGTAACTAGAGCGGAGTTTGCATCATAAAAGCGAACAAACATGTAGGCTGAGTTTTCGCTACTCTCGAAGCCATGAGGATGGGCAACTCCATGCACCATTAGCTCCTGTCCAGCAAGCAGACCCATTGCGCCAAGATCATGTCCGCGGTACACTGTAGTGTAATTTGGATAGGTAGCACCATCTGCATGGTTTGCCTCAATAGAAAGAGCATGCATGCCTTCTAATGCCTCAAATGTTTCGTCAGTTGCCACTACGTTTACATTTGTCTGTCCCGTTTGAAATACCAACCAGCCCTCCATACCATCCTCAAAACCGCCATTCATTAACGCATTTAGAGGTGCATCAAGATCCATCTCCCATGTTATGTAACCATCGTCATCCTCAACGGAAAGAGTGGACTCAAATGAATAGTGAATCTCCTCTCCATCTGGATCCATTGATGGATTCCATGCAATGTTCATGTATTGTCCAGTGAGATCTGCATCTGCCTCTAAAACAATAGATGTACCATCCGATGGTGCCAAGAGAGTAAATGGCCCTGGCTCTCCGTTAGTTACAAGAGCTTTATATACTGTGTGATCGGTGCCCTGACCAAATGCGTCAAGGTCAGCGGGATCGTAGTTACTCGTAAACATAAGGTGATCTTCAAGTTCGCCGAGATCTGATGGATCAAGCACAACACTAAAGTCTGCTGTCTCATAGGCAGCGAGAGTCAGTGGGAATGTTACCCCTGGTGCTTCCACGTGAAAGTCATGACCGTGAACAAACTCCATTGATTCAATCACAAGATCAGCCTCACCAGAGTTCTGAACAATAACATCTGCTGTGGTTGGAGGGTTCGGTCCTACCTCACCAAGGTTAACTGTTTTATAGGTGTTCAACACTGCGTTTGGATTTCTGTAAACATCAGGATGAGCAACATCATCGATCTTTAACTGCCAGCCTGTGGGGTCGTTTGGTGCAGCATGAATAATTAGATAGGTATTATCATGCGCTGAAAGTGTGTACTCGTGCGCATCCCAACCAACATCGCTAGGCTGACCATTGTACAGCTCGGTCCAAGTTTCCATATTAGTGAAACCCGTCATATTACCATCATCATCGTATCCCATGACAGGTTTCTCAGTAGCTGAGTAAACAACCATGTTGTCCATCATCGTGCCAACATATGGTTCACCGTAACCACCTTGTGCCCAAAATGAGAAAACTTCACCTTCTTCAACATCAAGTCTTGGAGATACGAGATAATCATCTACTCCTCCCCAATATAGTTCATAAGAATAAACACCCATATATGCGTCACCTGTGTGACCAACACCGCTACCTGGCGCACCAGAGGTTCTAGCCCAATTATCAAGGTATGTATTTGGGCCATTTACCCAGGGTTCACCAGCTAAATTATACTGCAACCACCTCATTGTTGTAGTTGGAGATTCCATGTCTGCTACTACTTCACCAGCATTGCCCTGCACTGATATATTTTCCACAGTAGCATTTGAAGCGGAGGCATCAACAACTACATCTCCAGTAACCATACCAGCTGTTGTTGGTGTGTAGGTAAACTCAACATCCACAGATTCACCGCCCATCAGGTCGCTGAGGGTCTCAGGACCTGAAATATCTGCTGGGTATGTCATTGTGGCACTAAGGGCTCCTGCACCAACATTTGAAACAGTAACCATTGTGGTAGATGAAGTACCTAAAGCAGTCACAGGGAAAACAAGATCTGTGGGGAACAAACTGAGTATGGGTATTTCGGGTGCTGCCTCTACGGTTACATGGTCCACATACAAGTAATACTGATAATCAGATGTATACCTAACAGCTAAGTATACATCCTGTCCAGCGTATGCCTGTAGATCGAGGCTTGCTTCCAACCAATCACTGCTATTGTTGTAGTTCGCAGAATACTCATCTCCGAATGTGAATGAAGCTGGATCTGTATCGGTTGTTGACACTCCCAGGGAAAATACCTCAGTACCAAATGAATAAGGTAAGTACATCAGCTTGAACAAATGGTGAGCATCCGTAGGTAGAGAAACCTGAGGTGTCATCAAATATTGTGTGTAATCATCAGCGGTAGAGTAGGAGCTAAATCTAGCAGATTGAGCACCTTCATATGCCTGTGTTGAAGACTGGGTGACATCATTTATTGTATTCATTGATGCTACTTGCCAACCTGGAGGTGGCCACGCACCCTCAAAACTTTCAGATAGAAGATCGTAGGTTCCTGTGCCCTGCAATGGAATTGTCAGATCATCTCCCATCCCGTTATGCACAACAACCATATCATCAAGATAATCGACATCGGATGTTGGGGAAAAAACAACGTGAAACTCACCAATATCTCCGCCTGGGGCTGTGGTTATTGGGAGAGGTGTCTGGTCGGATAATGAAAAAGCCGAATTTTCACCAAATGTTACTCCTGTAATCTGAAGGTCAGTTCCACCTGAGTTGACAAAGTCAAATGGCAGGACAGCAGAGGCTCCTATTTGGACTCTACCAAAATTCATTGCCATTGGGTAGTCATAAATGATTGGGTCCACTGCCTGGTATACTGCTGGCATTGCAACATCATCAAGCTGCAACGTCCATTCATATAGACCAACAGATACAAAGGCAACGCGAACCTGAGTACCCGCATATGCAGATAAGTCATGCTCATAACCTGTCCAACCAGATGGAAGGTCAATATATTGCGCTAAAGTGACATCAAAATCTGAAACCATAGCACCACCCGATGTTGAGAGCATCAAATTCATTTCTTCTAGATAAAACGAACTTTGAGATCCTGCAAAAAATGACAGCATATCACCTGATACTACATCCAGCATTGGAGATATAAGCCAGTCATCATTTGCTAGTGTACTACCTTCATAATCCACTTCCATGAGACCAGTTCCATTATGACCTGTTCCTTCAACCAGTTCCCACTCTTTGGCTCCGCCATCATTGTTAACAATTTCCCAACCTGCCAATGCATCTCCCTCAAATGTCTCTACTGCTGTGCCTGCGTTACCATTAACCATAACAGAGCCATCGCCGCCATTCGAGGTAATAGAAATTGTTCCAGAGTTAAGTCCGGATGTTGTGGGAGAGTAAGTGACCTGTATTTCTGTCGTTTCGTAATCAAATGAAGCTGGGCCTGTCCATCCTTCGGGGTAAGTCAGATCACCAGACAGCCTTCCTTCACCGGCATTCCCTACGGTAAAACTAGCAGTGCTAGTCTCTCCAATTGCTGTAGCAGGGTATAGAAGACTTTCAGAACCTACTGTTAACACGGGTACAACAGGTGCAGCCTCGACAGTTACATGGTCGACATACAGATAATACTGGTAATCAGATGTGTATCTGATGGCTAAATAAACATCTTGTCCAGCATAATCTTCAAGGGATAATGATGCCTGTTGCCATTGGGACCCTGTTGCATCAGTGATATCCTCGCCAAAGGTAAAAGATGCAGGGTCGGTATCGGTTGTAGAAACACCAACAGAAAAAATTTCTGACCCAAATGAGTAGCCAAGATACCAGAATTTAAATAACCAAGTCCCATCTGTAGGTACTGTAACTTGGGGTGTCATCATGTATTGAGTATAGTCAGTTGCATTGCTGTAGGAGCTAAATCTTGCCGATAGAGAACCATCGTATGCATAGGATGCAGACTGAGTCACATCATTTGATGTGTTCATAGATGCTGTTGCCCATCCTGTTGGAGGGAAAGCGCCTTCAAAACTCTCTGATACAATATTTGTGGTACCGCTTCCCGTCACTGATACTTGTGCAGTGCTGGGATCTCCGTTGTGTACAAAAGTAAGGATCCCAGTGTCATCACCTTCTTCACCTGGAGTGTATGTTACTGTCAGTGTCGTGCTCCCTCCAGCTTCAACGGAAATATCATCGACGTTGAGGGTAAACTTTGGATTGTCACTTGACATGGTACCCACAAGCTCTGCACCTCCTGTGTTTGAAACTGTAAGACCCAATGTAGATGAGGTTGCAACATTTACCGCTCCAAAATTTAGTTCTGACGCAGAAAGTTCTGCGATAGGAAAGGTCGGTGCGGCTTCTACTGTAACATCATCGACATACAGGTAGTATGCGTAATTTGAGGTGTATTTAATATCCAAATAGACGTCCTGGCCTGCGTAAGCAGACAAATCGACCTCAGCCTGCTTCCATTCTGAAGAACTAGCATCCGTAACCTCAGCCCCGTATGTAAAAGACGCAGGATCAGCATCGGTTGTAGAAACGCCAACAGAGAAAACCTCTGCACCAAAAGTAGCATACGAAAGGTACCAAAACTTAAATAAATGGCTTCCTCCTGCAGGAAGAGATATTTGAGGTGTCGTCAAATGTTGCGTGTAATCAGTCGCAGAATTGTAAGAGCTAAATCTCGCGGCGTAAGATCCCTCTAAAGATCCGTAGTAAAAGGAATACTGAGTGACACTATTTACATCATTTGCAGATGCAACAGCCCAACCCTCTGGGGGGAATGTACCTTCAAAACCTTCTGAGAGCAATGGCGCATCCGGATCAACCATGGTGTGCATTCCAGCATCATCCCAATAATTTGAAGGATGAGCAGTCCACTCTGAAGTCTCAGCATCTGTTCCGCCGGATGAGGCCCAGTCTGTATTTCCACTCATTACAGAAGATTTCCGAATTAGTGTCTGGTTTCTGAATTGATCCGGTAATCCAAAACATGTAAAGCTGTCGTAGGAAGGAGAAGAGCTTGTTGGTGTTGGTCCAAGAACATCTAACAAGGTTTCTGTTCCGTCAGCATTTAATTTGTATAGCCCTAACCAATCATTTCCATTAAAACTGCACGGGGTTCCCGCTGATGTACCCGCATTGAAGTCCATTAAAGCACCAAGTGATGGATCTGCATAATTTCCATCTAGAGGAACGCCATTTTCATCTTCCTCATATCTTGTTATCACAAAAGCGTCTCCGTTTGCCAGTGTACCTGATAGCGGGGTCAAGACCTCATAAAGCGGATGAATAGCGGGGTCAAAAGGACTACCATCAACGTCACCATGTCCATTATTGCAAATTCCGATTGCATAGCCAGACATATCTACATCTGAGCCTGTTCCGTTGTAAACTTCAAGCCACTTATTATATGACGACCCTTCTCCATATTCTGAGAAAAATAATTCACTCGCTGTTCTGGTTGTTGTAACAGACGGTGGATTGTAGGGAATGCCTACAACTGGAGCGTCTGGCTGGCTAGATAAAATTCTCTGCTTTTCTTGTCTGAGGTGCTCGCGTTTTTGTTGTGCGATGCGGTCAATAGCTTCTCTATTGTTTAGCTTATCTTTTGCAGTTTTGTTAATGATATTAATATTTGGTGAAATGATTTCAACATCTGAATTTTCATTAATTTTTTGCGCCTGATCTTCTTGCGAAATTTTATTTTTCTCTAAAATGATATACTCATTTGCAGGTAGCTCATTTTGAACTATGTTTAAATCAGCAGCAAATACAAACGTAAATGTTGCAAGGACAATTGATAGCAGTTTTTTCATGCGTATTCTCCGTTTTTTGTTAAATAAATTTGCTTATGATCCCATGGTATCTTGAACCGTACACAAGACGAGAGTCTTGGCTTTTAATGGAATCGTTATTTTGTTGTGGTATGTGCGCGGAAGGGATAGAAAAGTTTTGGAGGTCATTTATAGACAATAAAGTATTGCTATGGCGGGAATTTATATTCCGATATTCAGCTCCAAAAACCATGTATTTTCCTTAAAAAGATTTATATTTTTTTCCAACCTTAAGCTGGATTCCCAAGTAATAGCAATTTTCTAAAATAAAAAATGCCTATCTTTTTATGTAGGTATGTAGAAATTAAACGGTGTCCAATTAAAAATCCCGCACCGGACACTCATCAAAATATAGTAACCCTACAAACCAGCAACAAGATATAATATCAAATTATTAGAAAAAAAATCCCTGAATTAATTTAACTAATACAGAAATTTTCAATTGTTCTTATCAAAATAAAGAAAGGACCGTATTTTAGGTTGCATTATTTACATGAAAAATCTTCTAACATTATTGTTCATCCTTTTTACGGCAAGCTTTCTTGCATCTAATATCCAAAGATCTTGGGGTGATGTTAGTGTGCAGTCTTTAAAGATACCGACTCAGAATGGGCAGTGGGTAGTTGCAGATCTTTTTAAACCAATAAGCGCAACATCGAAAAATAAAGCGCCTGCGGTTGTAATCATACCTGGGTTTCAACGATCAAAAGAGACGCTTTCAAATATTGCCATTGAGCTCAGCAGGAGAGGCATTGTGGCAATATCTATCGACCCCTATGCCCAAGGCGGGTCAAGCTCATCCATGAGTAGAAGAGCCGCAACTACAGAAGGGTATGGCATGTTTGCGCTCGTTGACTATATCTATAACACAGATATTTTGAATTACATTGATAAAGATAGAATTGCTGCCACCGGTCACTCTGCCGGAGGCCTCGCTGCAATACGTGGAGCACAATATTTTGGAAAACTTTCAAAAGAGACATCTACCCCAAATAAACTGCACTCCGTCTTCGTTTCCGGAATGCTTCGCATGGGGTTCAAGAAAAAAGACATAAAAAAAATTAGGTCAAATGTTGGTGTAAGCTATGCACTGTATGATGAGGGTGCCTGGCAGAACGAACTCGGTCATGGCGATCTCACAAAGGCTCCAGAAGTACTAAGACTGATTAACCATCAGGAAAATAGCGTGGATGATCTGGATGTTGTGGAGATTGGTAAGTATTACGGTAGCCTAGAAAGGAAAAATATGTCCGTAATATTCAATGAACCTGTCTTACACCCTTTTCAACCTTATTCGTTCGAGGCTGTATCCAACCAAATCAATTTTTTCTTGAAGGTATTTGGAATGCCTGGTACTGCGGATGATATTGGACAGATATGGTACTGGAAAGAGATTTTAACACTTGTAAGTCTGGTTTGCAGTTTCATGTTAATCATTCCAACTGCGAGATTGATACTTGCGCTTCCTTATTTTAAAACCCTTGTGGAGCCTGTTCCCGGTAGCTTTTCTAAGCCAACCGGTAAAGGCAAAAACTTATTTTGGATATCCATAGTTTTAAGCACTCTTATCGCGTGTATCTCATTCATTCCCCTGTCGGAGCTATCTAAAAGCCTTTTTGTTGATGCCTCAAACAGAATTCAAACCTGGTTCTTTCCCCAGAGGATGAACAACGCAGTTATGCTATGGGCTATATTAAATGGTATTGTTGGCTTGTTATTATTTTACTTTAGCTACCACTTTTATGGTAAGAGCAATGGAGTCAAATTTGAAAACTTAGGACTGAAAATTAGCAAATCTGATATTCTAAAAACTTTATATCTGGCGCTTACAATCTTCTTTTTTTATTTTACCCTAATAAATATCATTTATTATCTTTTTCACGTAGACTATCGTTTTATCTTTTTGGGTGTACGTGTTTTTAGGCCAGAGACACTACTTCTTATACCAATGTATCTTCCTCCATTTCTTATATTTTTTATTTCTAATTCAATCAGGGTGAATTCAGCATTGAGATTCAAAGGGCAGAGCGTACAAAAGCATTTGCTCAAATCTTCTCTTGTTACAAGCTCAGGATTAATGCTGATATTATTAGTACAGTATTTTACTCTCTGGCTAACAGGAACAGTCTTCTGGGAAGCTGGATGGCTCTATGTGAACCTACTCTTTGCGATTGTACCTATCATGTTACTGATACCTATTTTCCACCACTATTTTTTTACAATGACAGGGAGAGTTTATCTTGGTCCAATCACCATGTCGTTGATATTCATTACTATTTTACTCTCTAATACAGTCTGCTACTTCCCTCTTTAGAAAATAAAGAAGCAGCTATGCAAAGTTCATCATCGGCAATATTATAAAGTAAAATAAAATAACTATTACCAAAACCGCTAAAATATTCAACCCAAAACCTGCCCTTGCCATCTGAGGTATGGTTAATTTACCGCTAGCAAGCACGCTGGCATTGGGACCCGTCCCTGATGGTAGCATAAAAGCGCATGACGCAGCGATAGTGGCTGGAACCATCAGCAAAAATGGATGAAAGTCACCCGCACCTGACATACCTGCAAGCACAGGGAGAAATACCGCCGTGGTTGCTGTATTCGAATTGATTTCAGTCAGAAATACCATTGCCGTAACCACAATTAACAAAACCAATAAAATCGGAATGCCCTCGAGATTTATTGTGTCTCCAATCCATACGACTAATCCTGTTGATTTAAATGATGAGGCAATCGCAAGTCCTCCTCCTATTAGCATTGCAATTCCCCACGGTATTTCCTTTGCATCATTCCAATTTAGTAGACGCATGGTCTCACCGTTTTCATCAATTTTTCCACTTGGAAGACTAAAAAGCACAATAGCCGCAACAAAAGCTACCGTGGAATCTTTTACAAAACCTTTAACGCCTAAAAATACAGACCACTGCTCGCGAAAAATAAACCCAAGAGCATAGAGTATTACAACGTACAATACTTTTTTTTCAGCTGAAGTTATCCTTCCAAGAGATGCATACTCCTCAGCAATAATTTCCGAGCTACCCTGTAGATCTCCTTGCACTCCAAAAAATTTTATAAGATAGATCCATGCCATTGGTAGAAACACAATTACAAAGGGTATCCCTATTTTCAGCCATTCGGTAAAAACAATATTTGGTGATCCTGGTAATAGTTCCTGCGCTGTACTAACGAAGACCAGATTTGGTGGAGTACCCACCAAAGTNCCTGTGCCTCCGATACTTGCAGAATAGGCTATTGCTAGCATCAAAGCGGGGGCAAAACGTGACACATCAGCGCCAAGTTCTTTCTCTCTTGATATGATAGCAAGTCCGATCGGTAACATCATAAGTGTTGTAGAATTATTGGAAGTCCACATGGATAAAAAACCAGTGGCTATCATAAAGCTCAACATAACCTTTTGTCTGCTTGTCCCAATAGCTTTGATTGTGGCGAGTGCAATCCGCTTGTGCAAATTATTGGTCTCTATTGCTTTCGCAACAAAAAATGCACCCAAAATTAATAGAACGATATGGTGTCCATAGCTTGCTGCTACCTGCGAGGGACCCATAACACCCAGCAAAGGAAACAAGGCAATGGGAAGAAAAGATGTGGCAAATATTGAGATAGCCTCTGTCACCCATAAGATCGCCATCAAGATAGATACAGCCGCAGCGCTGAGCGCGGTAGGATCCATCCCCTCTGGTGTCTCTATCACAAGTAGCAGAAAGAATGTAGAAAACCCGGAAAGAAAACCTATTTTTTGCTTGAGATTCATTCTTAGATTATTCACCAAATAGGTAAACCGACGATGGTTCCGCTAAATTGTAATTATCATGACCTACGCCTGGTATTATTAACAACTCCCAAGAGAAGCGAGAACCTATGGCAGTTGCTGCTGATTCCGCCTTTTTGTAAAGTAGTTTACCTCTGGATAAACAGTTTGGGCCCTGCAAATTAGCTTGAATACCATTACTCAGAGGTTTTGTTCTTGGGCCAATATCATTTTCTCCAAGTACAATAGCCATACTAGCATCAAACCAAGTAACTAAGTTTTGCTCATTGATAGGCACGNTACNAATACCAAAAGGATAATCAATTTTTTTATCTGGAAGAGTAACAAATGCAGGGTTCGCTGCAACGGCTTTAAACACCGGTGCTGAAGGCGTAAACAGTAAATATCTGTGCACAAACCCACCGCCTGCAGAGTGCCCAAAAAGGTAAAACTTTTCTGCCCTAAACCCATATCTACTTTTAAAATCTAAAAATATTGGTTCAATCGCACTAAAAAGCCAAAGTTTTTCTTCTATTGTTTCAGCATCAGAAGAAATAACACCACCAGCATTGTAAGAATACTCATCAGGAAAATATTTTTTACTAGCTCCGATTGTTATAACGGAAAAGTGTTTTCTTTTTGCAATGTCCAGCCATGATGCGTGAAAGCGTTGAGCATCTCTAGATGCACCGGGAACGACTATCAAAACTGGAGTATCTTTTGTAGCCCCTGGGGGAATGTAGGTGATTATATCAAGAGGCGGCCCATGCCAATCTTTAAAGACGTAGCCCCAAGGAGGTCTCACTTGATCTATAGCGCTATTCGCGTAAAGATGGCAAGAAATTGCTACATAGACAATTACCCATGTTTTAGCTAGGATCATTCTGAAGTCTATCATAAATACTATCGTTCTGAGGGCATTTTGGATTGCTCGCTTTTTCCTTTTCAGGATAGAGCAGCCTTCTTGGTACGCCTTGGCCACCAGATGTTCCGCCGCACTCAGTGCTGTTTCCATCCGAATCAAGGAATTTTGGAAATGTTGTTCTCCTCCAATCACTCCATGACTGAATGTTTAGAAATAAAGCTTTATACTTCTCATTCATGATTGCCTCAAGAAGCTCTTCGCCTGAAATAGCCTGATATCGAGGTATTGAAGCACTTGCGTAACCAAGACTTCTCCATCTTTGCTCAATAGCATCAAGTGTTGCATTTAGTGTAGTCAAAGCAACCGCCTCATTGCCCAACCTGTAGTTACACTCAGCAATGATAAAACTGTTTTCATACCAGCTAACAAGCTCAGGGCTCCAAGACATACCAAAGTGTCCTGTTATGTTCAACATGGAAGCATTTTGTAATGAATCTCCAGGGCTAGATCCAACAATCTGAGGAGTGCCAGTGCTAAGAAAATAAATATTTAGCCGACTGTCATTGTCCCTGCTAAGCATGTCTACCAATAATTTTCCAGCACCCATATAATCCATATTCGATAAAATAAACTGGAACCATACACTCCTCTCTGCAATGGCAGCGCCATGCATTGCCCTCCAATCACTATCTCCTGATTGGTCCATAATACCCATCTCTGCTTCCTCGAGGGCTAGCTGGTAAAAGTCATTATTTACCTCTGCCCAATTAAGATAGATTCTACTTTTAAGAGTATGGGCCGCAGCGATCCATTTGTCAGTGTCTGCACCATATGTGAAATCATGCTCGGTTGGTAGATTAAACACCTGACCTTTCCCAAAATTGACGATGGCATCGTCTATAAGGTCCAAGACTGCCATGTGCACATCTTCCTGCGAGTCAAAATCCGGTTGGGCATATTCTGCATTTGCTGCCTGAGAGTATGGGATATCACCCCAAAGGTCGGCGGCCGTCGAGAAAAGCAGGGCCTCCCACATCTGCGAAATACCCAGCAGGACATACTTTTCTTGTTCATAGGCCACACTCTGGGTAGTATTTAGATCAATAAGACCTCCGGTTCCATACATAGCGGTCCAGCGACCATTGGTATTTGCATCAATCGGGTCACAGTTGTAATCTCTGTAGTAGTCAGTCTGTAGACCAGACATTTGTTGCATCACCATGGATACGGCTCGATTCAAGTAACCCTCCATGATACCATAGATAGTGACCTGGGATCCAACGAGTAGTGCCTCTGCTGAAACAGCTGCAACATCATCAACCTTGTTGGGGTTTTGATCCAGAAGTGGTCCTGATAAAAAATCCTCACAGCTAATGAAAAACAATGAGAAAGCTACAACATACAGTTTCACGGTTCTGATAGTCTTTACCAATTGAATTGTACGGCCATATTGGCCCTCCATGTTTGAGGTTGATTAAAGTAATCCTCACCAGAAATTCTATCCTGATACATATTTGTTTCAGGGTCCCAGCCAGTGTAATTAGTCCACGTTTTTAGATCCTGTGCGCTCAATCTTATTGTAACATTTGGATCGCCTAGGTGCCCAAGACTTACAACGCCAAAATTATAACTTAGCGCTAGTTCACGCAGCTTGATATAGCTTGCGTCCTCAATGTTATTAATCACGTCTGTATTCCTTCCCATGTAATTCTCATAAAGATTTTGAGAAAATGTTATTACACTATCTTGGCCAGGACCAATTGCCCTGTGCCCATGGTTTAACAAATCTTGAAATTTTCCCTTGCCCCAATCAGTGCTCACTCCCTCCTCATAGCCATACCAGTCCTCATTATCAAAGTCTGGGTGATACCTATTTTCCGTCTCGCCATGAGTTCCCCACTCATAGAGCGCGTTTTTTGTATAATTTGCAATGTGACCACCCATGCTGATATCAAGGAGGCAGCTTAATTGTAGTTTGTTCCCGATCTTGAGTTCGTTATAAAAACTACCTGTCCAAGCAGGGTTTGGTGCATATCCAGACCAAATCTTCTCTGAATACATTAAGGGTAGACCATTTTTGGCAACATATACATCATTCTTATTCCATGAGTAACCAGAGAGCGTGTCGATGTTTACATCTGGAGTATTGATGTCTAGATCGTGGTCTATAACAAGACCATGACCAAACCTTGACCAAGATAAAACCTTGAACTCTGCATATTCATGTCCTGGTGAGACTTCGCTAAATTTTGCTATTCCACGACTGGGGACGAGGTTTGGGTCCATCAGTTTTGCCATTTCACCATCAACACCGTTCATCTCAAGCACTGTATTTTTGTTGGAAGCATAAATAAATTTAGACTCCCACTTTAATCGTTCTCTATCCAAAACCCGGTAGTCAATGGTCAACTCCAAACCTTTATTTTGTATGGATGCACCGTTTGCCGTCATCTCGTCAGCACCCGTTGAGGGGATGACATCTATATCATATATGACATCCTTGTTTATTGCATTATATACCGTCGTAGAGACGCCCATCGAACCATCAAAAAGGGACAAATCTCCACCAATTTCATATTCATGTCTTCTCTCAGGTCTGATTCTAAAATTACTCACTTGATCATCAGACCTGTATCCAGTTACCCCTCTGTAATTCAGACCAAGAGATGCTTTACCTCCAACTGAAAACAATGATGGCGATGTATATCCCGAGTATATAGCATAGACGTTTGGCTCTTCACCAGCCTGTCCGTAAGCAAGACGAAGTTTTCCAAAATTAAGGAAACTTGGTGCATATAATTTGGAAAATTCCCACGCAGCGCTTAGCTTAAAAAAGTTATGTCTTCTATCAGCTGGTCCAAAAGTTGATGAACCATCATTTCTCAATGCTGATGTTATGTAAAGCTGATCCGAAATATCCATTGTACCCTGAATGAAAAATGATTCTAGATGCACCAGAGAGAGATACTGATCGGCAGAGACAGAGGTGTAATTCTCAATCTGGTAATAGCTTGGAAGTGTTTGATCCTCACCAGTAGTTTCAAATCTTTTTAGAGATCTGCTGTTTAGGTTGTGCCCCGCTACCACTCGCATTGGAATTTTGTACAGTTTTTTTAGATCAAACGCGAAAGTGAGGTTGGAATCCCACTCTTGGTCAAGAATGTCTTCATGAATATATCTTCCGATGCCGCCATTACGGTACGTGCCGGAGGGCATTATATCATTCCGCTGGTCAAGAGAGAAATCGGTCCCTAAAACATAATTTAGATCTAACCAGTCATTAATATCATAGCGCAACCTAATGTTACCATATACTCGTTCAACAGACTGGGTCTGCGACAGCTCATATAAAACCCAATAGGGATTGTTCCATTTATGGTTACCATCTCTGGTATCGGGATATGGATCGGTTGAGCTTCTGTGGTATTGTGTTCTGGGCTCTAAGTATGGCCTTAATTCGAAATCTGGGGGTGTGCTGAGTAGACCTTTCGCCAGTCCATCAGTTGAGTGTGCTCTTATAACCTGATTACCAAATACATTTGCGTAAGACATACTGCCAGTTAGTGTGATTTTATCGGTTAAAAGGTGGCTACCTTTTAAACGAAAAGTTCTTCGGGTAAAGTCTGAGGGCACATGTCGTGTTGGTGAGTGTCCATATACTGTGCTCACCGTTTTTTTATATTCGTCAAATGTCTGCCAGTGTGCTCTCTCGTAGCTTTGGCTCATAGAAAAGTAGAATGTGGTTTTCTCGTTACCGCCATTTGCAGATATTGTCTGCTCATAACTATTCCCAAGTTCAGTAATATCTTCAACATGGTTATAGACCCTATCAAGCTCTACATCTGGGTCATACCAGGGGGCATTTTTCACGTTCAAAACCTTTCCCCATGAGAATGAATTACCACCAACAAAATCGCCCCCATCTCCCTGCCCAAAAAGCTGCTGGAGCGGATAAATTTTGTTCATGCTGCTGACCCCGAAGTTAGCCTTGTAGGTAATTCTTGTTTTACCCGTAGTTCCGGATTTTGTGGTTATGAGAATTACACCATTAGAAGCCCTTGATCCATAGATTGCAGACGCTGCTGCTCCCTTCAAGACTTCAATCGATTCTATGTCATCCATATTAATATCTGCCATCCTACTTGATGATTCCGGATGTCCTCTCTCGCTTGTTTCCCTGCCTCCGGAGTCAATGGTTCGTGTGCTGATCGGGCTCCCATCAATAACAACCAACGGCTCATGGCCTCCAGAAATAGTGCCAGTTCCACGGATTCTAAAAAATGCATTAGTTCCCGCATCTCCGCTTGTTTTTCGTACCTCGAGACCGGATACATTCCCTCTTAAAGCAGAAACAAGACTGACCTCGGGAGAGTTTTCAATTTTTTCTTTTCTGACTTTTTCAATTGAAACACCAAGTTTTTTGGTTTCTTGCTCTATACCAACACCGGTCACCACCACAGACTCAAGCTGCATCACATCTGCCGCTAGCTTGAGATCTAGTTCGTAGTTTTTATCTACTAATTCATTAAGATTAATTGTATCAAGCTTACTTTGGTAACCAATATAAGAAGCCTTCATGACGACTATACCATCTGGATATGATTTTTTTAAAAGATCAATACTGTATTTACCATTTAGATCCGTGGCAGCACCAATGGATGTACCCACAACAAGAATATTAGCTCCTAATAGTCCCTGCCCTCTATTACTGGTAATTTTTCCGGAAACGGTTACAACATCCAATGCAACTAGGTTAGAAGAGTATAAAGCAAAAATGAAAATTGATTTTAATTTCATCGTAATGTNAGAAGATGGACATCAAATATTCTTTAAAAGCCTCTGAGGAAAAGGTGTTCGTAGTATGGCCAAGACCTTGAATTACAGTGTACTCATGATTATTACTGGGGAAAACCATATCCATGTATGAAATGAAATTAACAATCTTTTCGTATCGTGTGTTACCTAGAATCGAATGGCCACAGCCGGAATTAATACTGCTAGTAAGGGTATCGTACTGAGAGATAAAATAATCAACTCTATTAGTAGAAAAATTGTCTCTGATTGTGTTAGATCCTATGAGCTCCATATAGTGGTTAAGGTCGCTTAATCCTAGAGGCCATGAATTATAGTTATCGCAACTATTCACCAACCCGATTGATCCATCTCCCAATAGTCTTGTAGGCTCAGGATGAAAAAAGTACTGTGTGTTTACCACCCCAAAGTACAGGTTGAGGTCCTTGTAAAGGTTCTGATTTTTTGATCCTAAATAATGGTGCACAAAGGCCGCGCCAGAAGAGTGTCCCGTGATTAAAACATCTGAAAGGGAAGAGAATTTTTCTTTATTACCTAGAAGAGAGAGTAACGAGTCTAAAAGCTCATATGAGCTTGCATTATTGCCTGTTGAGGAGTTATAAGATTGCATACCCCACTTCCATGAAGAAGAGCCCCAGTACCAGTCGCTATCATCTGTCTTTTCATGGTTTAAGATAAATTTTGGAGCTATCACAATCAGCTCGTTTGTCAAGCCTAAATCTGCAACTACTGAGACCATTTTTTCAAAATAATCATCTGCGTTTCTATTGTTACCGTGTACAGTAACAATAGCACCCTTAGCATCCCAACTTGAGTCAATGTGAAATGAAGAATAGAATTGAAACGTACCGCCGTTAACCTCGATATGGTTTTGACATTCATCATCAGCGGAGAGGCAGGGGTAGTCTATATCAATCCCCTGTCCCCCGCTTACATCTGTTACGTAGTTAGGCTCGCTCGTGCATGCAAAGACCCACAGAGAACACATGAGAAAATTATATTGGAAACTCATCTGGATACCCTGCTGACAATGCTATACTATTTTAAAAGTATAAGCTTTTTCCTCTTAACAATATCTCCTGCCACCAGCTCGTATATGTACATCCCAGAAGCGACATCATATCCAAAGCTATCTTTACCAAGCCACTCTACTATGTGTTGACCTGACTGAATCTTGCTATCAACCAGTGTGACTATTTCCTGCCCACTGATATTATAAATCTTAAGTGAAACGTTATCAGTAAAGGCTATGGAAAATTTGATCTCCGTTTTTGGGTTAAATGGGTTTGGATAATTTTGTTCAAGATTAACCATCATCGGGATGATATCCTGGGAAACTGATGCTGTAGCGCAAAAATAATTATGATTTCCACAGAAAACTATGGCATCGGCGGATGCGTCAGAGTCTTCAGGCATATCGCCAGCAGCGGGGCTCATAGCGCACTGAGTTGGTGTCCACTCAGCTAACTCTGCGCTAGTGGCTGTGCATTCCTCATCGATGCATCCCCTGGATGAATCCCAGTCTCCTGCATTACCGCCACAAACATCTGAATTTCTGGTAAGCATGTGATACCTGGTAGCCTCTGAAACTCCAGCAACCTCCCAACCGTTTCCGGGATCATTATCTGCGTATCCTATTGCATCGAGTGTTATACCCATTTTGAGCCAAGCAGTTTCATCATCAGACAGTGCCTCAGGCAAATAGCCAATGTGCGTAATCTTGAACCCATCATCCCCGTTGTGCTTAAGAAAATCATCAGGTTCGCTGAGATCTGCGCACTCTTGCANACTCGCGTCTGATGCCTGCCTAGTTAGTACATAGGTTTCATTCGGTGGTAGAATTCCTGATAACCTTATCCAGCTGGTCGAAAGCCAGTGACTACCATTCTGCGTTCTTCTCAGTATATAATTTGAGAGATCAAGAGGCTGGCTAGTTGGGTTATACATTTCAACCGCAGCATTGTATGTTGGGTTTGATCTATATCCGATATACCAGTCGCTAATAAACAAGTCGTTATATGTCTCATCTTTTGCAGCGGGATCTTCGCCTAATACGACGAATAGAAAAAATGGCCCGTTAGTTGAATTCTGGCCAAAGGCTCCATCTGAGGCATGAATATCCCAGTATAGAGCAGCTTCTTCTATATCGAGATTTTCTAATAAATCATGCAAATTCTGCATAGACATATCCGCAGTGTTTTCAGTACCCACCTCTACCTCAAGGATTACATCAGTTAGCTCTTCATCAGTAGCGATAATATGAGAATATGTTACAGTACCACCGTCAGGGTCTACCGCAGCACCCCAATCAAGCGAGATATTTTCAATTAAATTATTAATGTCTATGTATAGCAGAGTGTAATCTTCAGGACCAGACAATGTAAAATCACCAGGTGGTTGATCTAAACCTCCTTGATCACCCAAAGCAATATTTATAAGGAAAGGGCCATTGCCAGATTGAGTAGAATCAAGGACATCAGTGACATACATATCCCAATGGAGAGTCAAAGAATTATTCACACCTAACAGGTCGTAAAAACTTTGGAAGCTTATTGACATCTCCAATTGATTCTCAACAGATTGCGAGTATAAAGTATCTCCGGTTTGAGTGTATAAATCAAAAACATAATAAAGATCATGTCCATCTGAGTCATATGACTCTGTCCAACTGACATGTAACTCATCTGTCAAATTGTTTTCATTTACATTTAGGTTTGAATTAGAAACTGGACCAACCAATGAGAATTCTCCGGGAGGGCTATTTGGTGCATCCAAACATAAGTAGCCGTGCCCCCCACAAATTAGTTCCATATCCGCTGTCGCGTCTGATTCTTCAGGCTCAGGATAGCTTGGGCCATTGGGGTCTGATAAAACACAGTTAATAACCTCCCACTCACTGATTGTAGCAGAAGTTTCAGTACACTCTTCATCAACACAACCCCTCGAGGTATTCCAATCTCCACCATTTCCCCCACAAACACTAAATTTTCTCTGAAGAATATGGTATCGTGTAGCCTCAGGAATACCACTCACATCCCATGCATTTTCTGGAGCATCGCTTCCAGGAACACCGACTGCATCTAAAAGGGTACCGCTTTCCTCCCATGCAACGATATCATCCCCAAGACCTCCAATAAAAAATACTCCAAATGCGTCGTTGCCATTATGCTTAAGAAAACTGTTTGGATCTATGTACCCTGCTGGATCACCATTATCATAAGTACGGTTGGCACAATTATCACAGGCATCATCTGCAGCCTCTCGTGTTATTGTAAACGTTTCTCCCGGCGGAATCATGCCCGATAATCTTATGAAATTTTGAGCATCATCTAGAGCACGCCAGGCTGAACCATTCTGTGATCTTCTGAAAAGATAATTGGTAAGATCAATGGGCACATCTTTGGGGTTATAAAGCTCAATAAGATTATTGTATGTCCCATCACCACGGAAACCAATATACCAGTCACTTACAAAGAGGTCTACGATCTGGGATTGTGCTAATGATGAGATGAAAATAAATTGAATCAGCTTAGAAAATTTTTTCATTACCCCGCTCCTTTGGAATATATTTAAACAAATTTAAGAACTATATTTTAAAAATGAAAATTACTGAACGTATGTTACCTTTTTAATATGCCTTTTTGCATTATTCTGGATAGTGAAAAAATATATACCAGACGGCACCTTTTTTCCTTTATCATTAAATCCGTTCCAACGAATTGCTTTCTCTCCGGCTTCTTGAATATCATTAAAAAGTGATTTTACAAGCTGACCCCTAATATCCACTATGCTGGCTTGGACCTTTCCGCTGGCTGGTAAAATGTATTTCACTAGGGTGCTAGCATTGAATGGATTTGGATAATTGCTAACGATATGGAAATTTTCAGGTCCTATGGGCTTATCAACTTTAAGATTATCAGTGATTGAAACACTGAATTCCTGCATCGAATTTGATTCATTAAAAACTATATTGTTGGATGTTAAAGTAATTTGATCCGACTCGCTATAGGATACAATAAAATACAGGTTGAACAGCAATATATCATTATTAACAGGTAGGCTCCCTGCACCTGATACAACCACATGGCCATTTTGAAAGCTTGATTTGAGGTTGAAACCTAAATCTGATAGACTACTTGAGTTAATTGTACCAAACGAAAGCTGACTTGGATCGTAGCTCATGGATATATCAAAACTTAGGACGTTGTCAGGACTTGTTAGGTAAACAGGGATAGTGACAATCTGGCCATCACCGGATATAGCTTGATCCGCGTATAGTAATCCACTTGCATTCTGCTCTCCCTCTCCATGATAAGGTAACTGGTTTATTTGGCCAGAGAGATACTTATAAATCAGTGCGGCATCAAAGGACGACAGAATACCGTTAGTGCTAACATCACCGCTTGCTTGTTGTAGATTATCAAGAATATTATCCCCACAAGAATAGTCAAGTATCATTTCAGCATCGGACTGGGTTACACTGGCATCCCAATTAACATCACCATACAGTGTATCAATAAGTATTAATGAAGGATAATGCACGGTATCTGTCATACCTATTAGATCCATCGCTATAAGCTCTACGTCATATGATCCGGGCTGATCGAAAGTATACTGGATACTATTATTGGAGGCTACCGTTTCCGAATCCATGCTCCACAACAATTGTTCAATTGAAAAAGTGCCATCAATAGATTGGTCAATAAATGACACCTCCAGAGGATAATTGCCAGAGTTAACATTTACTAAAAATTGTGCATCTGGAGGCAGGGGATCTTCAAGTTGATCACAATCACCACTTCCAAAAATAGCATATTTCCCACAATCTGAATTAAACATGGTATCATGGTTATGTGCAAGGTCGGGCACAACCGCTATTTTTTGATTATTTCTAATGCCAGGACCGTAAATAAATTGCATGTAGTTATAGTATATAATGGATCTTAAAAAACGATTGTCCCCTTGGGCCATTGACGAACAATCTGTTGTTCCGTAAACATCCTCACCACCGATCAAATATTTTATTTTTCTTCTAGAATATCTTGCCTTGATTGAGTCGACTCCAGCGAAACTCATATAATTATTTAGATCATAGAGCCCGTACCTATAGTCGTTGTAATGACTGCATTCATCAGGCGTGATCCAAACAAAGGGACGCGTATAATCTTCCAATCGATTTTCATCCAGGTATAAAAAGTGAGATGGTGCTGATATGATGTACTCTATTTTACCCTGCCCATTTTGATCTGATCCCGCTGCATACCTGTTAACAAATTGACCACCAGCCGAATTACCAACAATGATTACTTTTTCTAAGTATGGGACATTATGCAATAAATATGACACTAGTGAATCCATTACACTGAACGAACTAATATCATAGTCCCTTGGATGATCGCTTGTAGAATTGGATAGGTTGCCACCCGTCCACGATGTTGTATTTGACCAGAATACAACAGAATTGCTGAGTTCCCAAAAATTAATGTCTGTTGTTGTGAGAAACTGGGGAGCAATTACTAGAGTCTCCGTCAACTCCTCTGTGCTGGAAGCAGCACTGTAGATAGAATTATAATAGTCATCAGCATTCCTATTTTGACCATGAATAACTATAACGGCTCTTGTTATGTCATCTGGAAGGGTATAAATAGATTGATTGGAAAATAGTGGTAGAGATACCAAAGAACCATCAACATTGATATCAAAATTTTGATCGCCTATCATATCAACCTGACCAAAAAGCGAGTATGAGCAGAATGATATTTTGATGAACTGCAAAAATAATTCTCGTTGGCACATAGAGATAATTTAGCTCAATCTGATTATGCTGATAAGTTGTATTTATGTTTAAGTATATTTCACGATCGTATGGTATTAAAGATGGTATGATCGCATAAAAAATGTAAAAAAAAGGAGCTCCTAAGAGCTCCTTCTAGAGATTTTTAACCTAGATACCTTCTGAGGTTTTTACTCCTTGACCTGTGCCTCAACCTTTGGATAGCCTTTTCTTTTATTTGCCTGACCCTTTCACGTGTAAGATCAAATTCTTCACCTATCTCATTGAGCGTCATGGCACTGTCTCTGTTGATCCCAAAATACATTTCAAGAACTATTCTCTCACGCTCAGAGAGAGTTTCTAGCGCGCCAGTTACCTCTTCGCTCATAGATTCCATCATTATTTTTGCTTCGGGCTCCTCGGCCTCAGAATCCTCTATGATATCAAGCAAGCTACTGTTTTCGCCTTCCTGAAATGGTGAGTTCAATGAACTATGCCTACGAGAGTATTGCATCGCCATCAAAACCTCATCACCACTCATTTCAAGCTGAGCACCTATCTCATCGCCCTTAGGCTGACGCTCCACCTCGGCCTCTAATTTCTCAGCGGCTCTTGTGATCTTCGTAATAGTGCCTACACGGTTAAGGGGAAGACGTATTAACCTTGATTGCTCTGCTAGTGCCTGCAAAATAGACTGTCTTATCCACCATACAGCGTAGGAGATAAATTTAAACCCTCTAGTATGATCAAATCGTTTTGCGGCCTTTATAAGGCCCATATTACCCTCGTTGATTATGTCTGCAAGGGAGAGACCATTGCCTTGATATTTTTTAGCAACAGAGACAACGAAACGCAGATTAGCCTCAACAAGCTCTTTCATCGCTCTCTCGTCTCCTTTTTGTATTCTAATAGCCAACTCAACCTCGCGCTCAGGAGGTAGTGGATTAAATCTACCTATTTCAGCAAGATACATACTGATGCTACCGCTTGAGACTTTGCTAGGCTTTCCCTTCTTTTTTTTTGAATTCTCGTCTGAGGGTGCTTGTTTCTCGGACTTTTTGCTCTTTANCTCTTTGTCTTCAGTTTTGGTTTTTTTGGTTTTGGCCAATAGTATACTCCAGATATTTACTATTTAATGATTTGCGATTAGATGAAGGCGGAGAATATAAAACAAAAATTTTACTTTATGTATAAAATCTTCAATGTCGATCTTACAGTCCCTGATGCGGCGTTAACAAAATATGTTCCAGATGATATATTAACAGGAGGTGTCCAACCTACTAATTTCTGGTCATCTGTAATTGCACCAACATTAAAATGATCCACTTTTTCGCCTGAGACTGAAAATATATCTATCTGCAATACCCCTGCAGAGGTGCCAGTGATTAAGAACTGAACAGAGCTATTAAATGGGTTAGGAAAAGCGGGTCCCATATGGAAAGATGAGGGAACAACAAATTCTGAATTGTCGTCTAAAACGCTTGTAACAAAGTCTGGGTATCGGGTTAAATGGGTACCGTCAATTAAAACAAGTTCGTTTGATGTTATATAATCCCATTCCATATCAGGATGCGCGGGTGGCTGACTCATCACCGCAAAATATTGTTCAGACTCTGTTAAATAAAGTGCATAAGAACCTCCCCCATATGTCATTAGCATATCCCCGTCAGAAAAAATCAAGTTGAGTTGAAATGTACTTACACCTGCGTTAATTAAATTATTAAGTGCGATCTCAAAGCCACCAAACATTTCACCATTAAGCACAACCATTTTCATTATGTACAACAGCAGAAGCTCTGAGTCAACGACACTTGCCCAGCCTTCACCATCCCAACTTCCAGCACCAAAGGTCTGTGGAGGGTTGTCCTCTAACCACGATTCACTTGTGCCATTTTCAGTAATGAGATCTAAAACTAAGTTTTTGTCTACTGTCCCGTTATGGATTAGAGAATAGGATTTACCAGAATGTTGAAAAATCCAAGGGTGTGGGTTTGGTATTTCAATAGTTCCTGATGTTGCTAGCCTAAGATGTCCAATACCAATTCTGCCTTGCTCAAAATTAATAAGAGACTCAACAGTAGACCAGTACAGCAAGGAATCATCTGAAGCAGGGCTAGAGGAGCGAAATAAAGGCTCAACATCCTCAGTGTTTAAATCACTGTAACATAAAAGTGACCAACCATTTTGCATAAATTTGGACTGATCATAAAACTCAGATAATTGTACTTGTATCTCTTGTCTCTCGTACGGTGCCAATGTTGAAAAGGTTACGCCTTCTTTAGAGCAAACTGCCCACAACCTACAGGCCTCTATTGGCTGTAGAGACAAAAATAAAAGCAACATTACATTTAAATAAGTCATATTAATTATTATAAAATTATACCTTTTATTGACCTCAATCAAACTACAGATTTAGTACCTTGAATGAAAGCTTGGTATACAATACTATTTAAAAATAGGTATGATAGGCCTAGCTTTTTCGACAAACTAAAAGCTAATACTAATAGAATATCCCTCGATATTTTTAAAAACACCAAAATCTGTGATAGCATAATCTATATTTAGCATGGGTCCCCTAGGTATTTGATACTTAATACCAGCTCCGAAGGACAACCCCTGCTCAGAATTCTTGGCATCTCCGTCCTCTAATTTGAGAGAATAGAAAGTGTGTGACTGGCCCGCTCTGATGAAAAGGGTATTAAAAAGATTGCACTCCAGCCCAAGGTTTACATACTCAGGGTTATTATTAGGGTGAATAGCATCAGCGGCAAATAAGAGGTTGATTTTTTCACTAAAAATTATTTTTTGACTTAAACCAAATCGAAAAATTAGAGGCAACGGCCATTTTGAGGTAGATAGATTGCCATCAATTCTATCATTATTGCCAAAGATATTTTCATCAAGGTCAATATCAACCAAAGTATTGACCCCCTCCATTGCTAGCTTTCCGCCATAGTTTGATACACTCATTCCTATTTTAAGATCTTTACTTGAAGTATAAAGCGTGCCTATATCCATGGCAAAACCTTTAGCCGACATCTGCCAGATTTTTTCTTGGATGAATTTTATTTTAAAGCCAAATGAAAATCGATCTGTCAATTTTCTAGCGAAGGTGAGTCCCATAGCAATGTTACCAGCGCTAAACTTCTGACCATATTGACCAGGTTCCGGTTCCTCTACCGTCCTTACCATCATGTCGTCCATATCAAGGGACGTAAACGATAGACCAAGGTTACCATATCTCTCCACGGGCAAAACAGCAGTATTATAGTAATATTGGGTTTCGACGAGCCAAGGCGAATAAAAGGTTTGGAACTCAGGCTCTGTGACATTTACAATTCCGGCAGGGTTCCAATAAAGTGTGCTAGGGTCATCAGCGACTGCGGTAAATGCACTGCCCATCCCTATTGATCTTGCTCCTGCCCCAATTTCTAAAAATGCAGCAGATGTTGTTGCAATATTATTTTGTCCGTAGGCTAGGGTATTAATGATAGTAAATATGAAAAAAACTCTACGCATTATTTTATAACCGCAAATTTCCCAGTATGCTCTCCCAAGCCTGGCGCATCGATATGGTAAAGATACACTCCATACGATATCTCAAGATTATCACTTGAAAGTAAATTCCAAGATTGTGTACCATTTTCAAAAACCTCATTGTGGTATAAAGTATTTACAAGATATCCAGATAGAGTGAATATTTTAATAGTGCACGTGCTTGGCAGGTTAATAAAGTCAATCTTACGAGGCCCTCTTCCCGACTGATATTGGTGCCTTGGCTCCCATGATGAGGCAACGTTATACGGGTTTGGCACAACCGCAATGCTACTAAGTTGTTCTTTTGCGATTTCTGAATTTATTTTTGAAGCGATTGTAGTAAAGCTATAAATGTCATCAACGGCAAATGGCCTACCTATTTCAATGTGAAAAATATCACCTGCAATGGGATGGATAACCTCCGATGAATCTTGGCTAAACCTGATTGTTATGAGTGGCCCGTCAGTGATTGCCCCATATGGCCTAATTGATATAGTCTCATTTGGATCCCACTCATCATCTTGATCAAAGTCAGATATGCGAAACGGAGGTTCGTCATCATGTGTTACATTTTTTATTCTAAAAGGAACACTTGTGCCAAAAGGATCAACATTTACAGAATCTCCTAAACCCCCTTCGAACTGTATCTCAAAATCAGCCGGATAGTATCTCTGCACCATAAGTGCGAGCAGACCATAGTTGCAATCGCCTACGATCCATCTGGTTGAGTCTTCAATTAATGAATATTCAGAGTTTGTAGCTATGATCCTCATACCATCAAACAACGGATTGTCAGTTTCACCATTGATAGATTCAATACCTTGAAGATGAAAAAAACGATAGCTAATAACAAATTCTCCATCTAAGATAAGTTCTGGATTGGTAATAAAAAGCGTCCCTGTTTCGGACGCTATTGTATAGTCTGTTCCGTAATTATAGATAATTGAATCATCAAAAACACTTGATAATGTTACGGGATAGAGAGTATCGTATGTAACGACCTCATCAACAATGAGTGAGTCGATAACAATGGCTGTGTCTATGTGATCATAGGTAGCAATCGCTGTGCTGTCTGCATTTATTTTCAATATCTCGACTATGCTGTCTTGATTTCTCACGCTCATAGATACTTCATCTGAGGTAGCGGAATTTGAAAAAATGACCTGGTATTCTTTGTCATCCTTTATGGCAAAAGGATCAACAACCTCAATATCAATTTTACCAGAGCTATAGCCAGAAATATGTGATATTAATTCTTCACCATCTGGCATTGTGTTGGGTGGTACATATCCAGCTGCCTGTGAATTAGGGACCACGATTGCTGCATTTTCGCTTAGGTTCACAACATTGCCCTTATAATCAAGGTCTAGAGTAACAGAGCACTCACTAGGAGCTATGGGCTGCAAATTTTCAGACTCCGAAAATCCATTTTCAAAAAAATCAATGTCGTAGCCCTTATCATATGCCGTAACAGCGTAGTAGTAGGTTTGTCCATTCAGAACATTATGAGAGTCAACATAGGTGTATTTTAGTCCGCTGTCTTCGCCCATATTGAACTGTACACCATTGTATCCAATAGGATGAGGTCCATTGAGACCATTGTCAAGATCAAAAACTGCAATTGGCTCCTTGAAAGTAACATTCCCATATGTGTCAGTGATTGTGTAAGAATCAATAAACCCAGGGTCTGTACTCCTATATACTCGATAGCCCTCAAAGTCTGTACCGTAGATAGGATCTTTTGATTTTTCAGAGAAGCTATCCCAGTAAAGCGTTACTCTGTTATCGCCTGGTACAGCGGTCATTGATGGTTTAAGTGGAGGTTTTGCAAAACTGTAGTCATTATCGTATATTTTTTGCATGGTCGCCGTGTTGCGAAGGATATCTGCCATATCTTCCCCAAAAACCATTGCTATAGCAAATTTCTTTTTTTCACCTGGCTGTAGAGAAATGTATCCAGATCCATATAAAAAAGTCTGGTCAACATTTTGTTGTGGTACTTGAAACTCTCCGGGAGCTAATTGCTGCCACATGATCTCATCATCATCGGGATTAACGCTAGGGTATGGAGCAGAGTAAAAGCTTGATAAGCCTATCTGGTCTGATTCATCATTGTCTGTTATTTCAAAGTTTGGCTCTCCCACATCAGGTATGCCGTTTCCTTCTGTACCGTCCTCATCAGGTCCTATGTAATTGATGTGAAATGGAGCTAGGCCGTCAGCACCAATATCATCTCTCTCGGGATCCCAGTCACCATCATTGTCAATCCCATCAAATTGACTTTCGTCAATCATTCCATCCTCATCATTGTCGATGGAATCATTCGGATTTCCTGGAGACTCCAGAAAGCTCCATCCAAAATAAGCAGGACGGAATCCTCCATATGAATTACTCCATTCGTCATGATCCCACTGGAAAACCATATCGTTTTCAGTATCAAACCAGGCATCATCATCGCTATAACTAGAAGCACCACCGATGTCAGCATCTCCGTACATACCAAAAACAACACTATCTAAAACGCTCGTTCCAACATTAGTTATCCAATAGGTCACTATAATTATATCTTCCGCTGCGGGGTGATTCCATTGATAACCTCGGGTCTCCATTTTAATTCCAAGACCTCTTCGATGGTCATCGGCAGATTCAAGATCAGAGAGTGGAACATCATTCTGGTCAGGCCAATAAAAAAATTCACTGTTGTAGTAGTCATCGCTAACAAAATAGGACTCTTGGTCAGCTCTTACATATTTACCGTATTGTCCGTTCCACTGCCCGTCCCAGTCTGAGGTTTTATTAGGCCAAGAATCTGGCCATGATGCTTCATTGTCACTCATTGCTAGTTTTTCTTGATTTGGGTTAGCATAGCCTGACAATGGTTCAAATGTCCAAGGAGTTCCATCCGGCGAGAGATCTGCCAGTCCGCTGATACCATCAGAAACGATGTGTTTTCTATTCCCATTAGTGTCTAACACGCTTGCAGCAATTATTGGAGAGAATTCCCAGATGTATGAATGCCCTGATCCAATAGGATATACACCCGAAAAGCTACTGCTTTGGTCACCGATGGAGCCAAAATTATAGAACCTACATAGAACCCTGTTACCGGAATGATCACCATATTTTCGATCCTCCCTGCCTAAAGTTTTTGCAACAGAATTTGTTTTATTGAATAATTTTTTTTTCGGATAATTTTCTGAAAATAATAAGGTGAAAAAAAGAGTATGTAAAAATATAAATGTGATTTTCATCGACATACTACCTGAAAGATACTGCGAGTCCAAATTTAATTTGTCGTGGGGCAGAATAGTATGATGGCACGATCAGATATTCATCTAGTGTGTTTAGCATCGGACCGCTATATTGTGGTGTGTAACCTGGAATCAGAGAGTATCCTGAGCGACCAGTATCACCATAAACCGTTAGCTCATTTCTAATATCAAGGAGATTATAAACATTAATATTGGCAGATATTCGAATCGATTTTGATAATTGAAAATGATAAAATCCTCTCAGGTCCACATTATAGGTTGATGGTTTTCTGCCATTATTTTCAAATGATGTCCTTTGACCATCCTCATTTGTAGTTGTGTAAGGAAAGCCACTTCCGTAATTAAAAACCATACTAAGACCGGAGAGTTTTGTTGGTTGAAATGTAATTGTACCATTAAGAGTATGCCTCTGGTCCCAGTCGAGCGGCACCAGCATCTTTTCTGGTTCAATATCCGATTGTTCATCGTAAAATGCTGCAGTTGGATCTGAGGCATTGCCCTCAGAGATAGAATACGTGTAATCCAGATTTCCTGAGACCTTTTGTTGAGACCTCTTCGACAGGGCTACCGTAATACCTTTGGAATTTGCGTGGTCTTTATTTACATAAACACCATACCGATCTCCAGCAATAAATGAATTTTTTATCTCTGATGAATTTAAGTTCCTAATATCCTTAAAATATCCCGTTATTTCGAGGCCTACATCCCTGCCGAATTGTTGCGAAAATCCAACCTCATACTGCGTTGTGCGCTGCGGCTCCATATCTGCATTGCCCATCGTAGAATTTATTCCAGATGCAGCAGGTACCTCGAATTCAGGATTATCGTAAATGTAGCTAAAACTTGGATTTTGAAAAAAATGACCATACGAAAAATGCATATACCCTTTATCGGTAATTGGAAATGCCAATGCGAATCTGGGACTCAATTGTTTTTTAGGTTTTGCCTTTCTGTACCATGGATCACCATATGCGTTAGTTCTAAGTCTTTCATCTGCGGTTTTTAGATTGTCATATCGCATTTCATTTTCACTTATTTCTCCATCACCATTAGAGTCTTTCCATTTGTTTATTGGTTTAACAGGAGAAATATAGTTGGGGTCTTCAAAATCATTAAGTGTCCAGAATTGTGGATCAAAGTGATCATAACGTAGACCTATGTTGACGATTATATCATCAGCTTCTATTTTATCCTGTATGTAGGCTGAAAACTCTATTGGGTTGCGACCATCTAAAGGGTTACCTGCCCATGTAGTATCATTAGTATTGGGATCAATGTTAAGAGTGAGGGAGAACGGATCAATCATTGACTGAAAAGAATCATGGACGGTATTATCTTCAGGCTTTGCTACCATAGGTAGATAGTTTGTAAATGCAGATTGTAAAACAGTAATATTTGTATAATTAATGAGCGTAGATCTGTACTCAGTGCCAATCTTGATCTGATGATCCGAGTTAATTTGGCTTACGAACTCTGCCTTTAATGTTTTGACGTTGGACTCCCTGCTGTAGATATCCATATATTTACCTCCAACTTCAAAATTATTCCCAGTTGCATAATCTAAAACACGAGGTTCAGTATCATAGACAGATAATTGGAGTGTGTCATATCCCCACTCATTATCGAAATATAAAGTATCAAGAACATTGTAATAACTCTCATTATCACTTAGATGCGTACGGTAGTGGCTTTTCGAGTTTGAAAACATTAAGTTAGCAAAAGTAGACTTATTTATTGAAACATCAGCCCTTAGAATATCGCCAACTCTCGTATTAAACGAGAAGGGCCTGCCATCTGGATTCCACCTGTATGCATGGGAGTACGATTGCGATTTAGTATTGCTTGACATGCGATTGAATCCAACTTTAATCCTTGGTGTAGCACGCCAACTTAGTTTTGCCTGGTATGTTTTCTGATTGCTCCAGCTCATAGGAACCATTTCAAAGTCTCCGTTTGCTCTTTTCTCGTTAATCACCGATCGTAGACTATCTTGATATGATATCGGTAGCCACTGCGTTACATCTGGCATGTAACCATCCCCCAGTCCAACAGTGGAATCTATAAGAAATATATTATTGCTCTCTGACCAAACATATGAGTTCGGATGAAACACTCTTTCACCAAATAGATACCCATTGTTTGTTTTATTTCGTCCTGATACAAAAAAGGATAATTTATTATTGATTACAGGTCCTTCAAAGTTTGCTTGAATATCAGATATATTATTCCAGTTAGTTTTATCCACTTCAGGGAAGAGATCGTCCTGTAAGATAACATAGTCACCCATGTTGGCTGAGAGTGAACCTGAATATTTTGAAAAATCACCGTCTTTTGTGATAATGTTTACAATACCAGACATTGCCTGACCATACTCAGCGTTAAATGTGCCGCTTATGAACTGTAATTCCTGAATGGAGTTGTTCTCAATTTCAACTGCCATGCTGAGGTTATATGGGTCGGTAACTGTTATGCCATCAACCATATACGATATTTCACCACCTCTTCCACCCCTAACATGTATCTCTCCGCCAGTAGCGACGACGCCTGCTTGTAAAGACAAAATATCTTCAAATTCTTCTACAGGTAGCATCTCTACCTCTTCACTACTTATATTGGCTTGGGAATATGTGACATCTGTTTGGATCATTGGCCTGTCAGCCTGAACTACTATCTCATCCATATCAACGCTACTTTCCTGCAACTCGCCATCTAACGTGGTTGTTAGATCAATCCTAACCCTGACATTGTTCATCACCAGAGGCTGGTACCCTATCATGCTGAACCTTACACTATAAGTGCCCGGTGGCAATTGTAAAATGAAATAATCACCATTGGCATCAGTTGCGGAACCCAGAGCAGTTCCTTCTACTATGACATTTACTCCAACAAGAGCTGCTCCTGAAGATTTGTCTGTAACTCTTCCTGCAAGTTTTCCCGTAGTGCCAGAAAGCAATGCATCAGACAATAACAAAAAATAAAATAATAAAGGTTTAAGCCTAAGATATGTCGACATATCTATTAAATTATAAAAATATTATCAGCTACCTTTGTTTACTTTACAAGTATCAACTTTCTCATAGAAATAAAATCTGCTGACCTCATTTCATAGAAGTAGACTCCTGATGGAAGGGTATTGCCTTTATCATCAATACCTCTCCATTTTATGTTGTATGTTCCAACGTCCAAATTTTCATTCACCAGCGTCATAACTTCTTTACCAGTAAGGTCAAATACACTGATCTTTACCAACGAACTTTTTGCAACATCAAACTCAATATTTGTCTCAGGGTTAAATGGATTCGGATAGTTTTGCTCCAATGCAAACTTGGTTGGAGATATATCTAAATCATCAGTTTCTAGGGTTACACCAACACCTACCTGGACTGTGAAGGATGCGTCACCAGACTCAACTAATAGTTGATCTTGGCCGGTAAAATTGTCATAGACGCCAAATGCTCCAACCTCTACGCCCACTGAATCCTGATCATCTCCATAAAATTTTACATACCCCTTGTAGGGGGAGACTGTTNANCANGTAAAATCATCGCCTGCTTTTATATGAACATTATCTAAGGCAACGCCGTATGCCCAATTCCCTCCGCAGTCAGTATACTGAAGGCCTATCTTAAAAGTTGCAGCATCTCCTACATGCGGATCTAAATTATACATATAAGATGACCAGCTCCATCCACCAGTTTGAATACCATCCTCAGCGAGCGTCCAGGTTTGACCACCATCAATAGAAACATGAACTGTGAAATCATCTGCATATGATGAACCTCCAGCACACAAACCACTTGGGGCAGCATAAAATAAATCAAACAGTAAAAAAGAGTGACCTCCCATTGACATTATGTCATCGGAGACTAACATTGCGGATGCAGAGCCAGTGGTACCTGCTGCATCATCATCAATATACGCTACCATTCCTGCGCCTTCAGGAATCTCAAGTGGAAAATATTGTGAGGAGGATAAATCGGGGTCACCAACTACCCATAGACCAGATTGGTCGGTAAAGGAACCTAGAAGACCATCATTAAAATCAACAGTCAATATATCCATCGCGGCTTGAACATTAGATAGCTCAAGGCTAGTTATCTCGAATGGTGCATCTGCCTCTCCAAAGTTCTCTATGCTTAGGATTTGCTCGCTATAGTCACCTGCGGCTACTCTATTGAAGCTGATTGCAGAAGGAGAGACATTAAAATCTCCCACCGGGACCTCACAGACAATAGGGCTTGGCTCTGTTTCAGATCCATCTGCTAGTAGGGCTGATACTTCAAAACAGTATTCTGTACCGTTCGTAAGATCAGTGACAGAGTAGTCAGTTGTCTGCGATGTACCTATCTCAACACCATCCATATAAATCTTGTAGCCTGAAGGAGATGCGCATAAATCACCAGAGCCAGCATTTGTTGCGGATACCACTATCTGATCAACAAACCATGCTTCACCATAGCCGGCCGTGCACGAATAGCGAAAAGCAAACTGTACTACGTTTCCAGTGTAGGATGAGATATCAACAGCATTAAACCAGAGTTCGTCACCCACGCTAGCAGGCACAGACTCATATACGGAGGTCCATGTAACGCCTCCATCATTTGAAAGCTCTAAGTGATTGTTTGCTGAAGCGTCTGTGGGGTAGCTGTAGGCCTCTATAAATTCTACGGTTGCGTTTGAATAGTTAGTCAGGTCAACGGTTCCAATTAGTCTACTATCTACAGCATCTCCAGATCCAGACCATGGTGCATAGGCTGCATAATCGTCGTTGCCGCCTGGCTCGCATGGGTATAAACCGCTACCACATTCTGAGGCTTCACCATCATCATATCTGAACCAGCCACCGCCTGTACTTGTTTCATCATGAGCAACCTCCATAGCAGTAGCAGCCTGTTCACAAACAAGAAAGCATTCATCAAATAGAACCTCGCCATAGTTGCTTCCTTGGTTCCAGGATAGATCTACCCTCTGGTCATAAAAGACTGTCTCAAGCTGCGTTGGTGCACACAGATCTTGAGCTGCTGAAATCGATAAAAAAAGAATAGATTGAAATATTATTTGGTAACATTTTTTCATAATTAGACTCCCAAGGAATGTATAACTAAAATTAAAAGAATGTAATATGATACGAATTAATGTGTATTTTGACACTTTAAAATACAATTTCGCCGGCGCATAAATATAATTAATGATATTCAATAATAGAATAAATAAATACTGTACAATATCAGTTTAGGTTATTATTATCTATTCATTGAATAAAGAACAAAATGCGAATAAAACTCATTTATAATGCCCTACTATACCTAGCCTTTCCATTATTTCTTTTTGGTGCCAATACAGAAACTATGGAAGGCAGCAAAATGAAAAATAATCGCATAAAGATGCTCAATGGCAAATATGCAAAACTTTATGATTTCAATGAAGAGGGGCCCATGATAGTTAATTTTTGGACTACGTGGTGACCAAACTGCGAGATGCAGGCTGCATATCTAAATCAAATTAGTGAAAATTTTATTGATGCAGGTTTGAAAGTACTTGGTATAAATATTAACTCCCCATCAATAATTAATCAGGTTAGACCGTGGACAAATAAGAGAAAAATAAATTTCGATATTTCCCTCGATCCTAGCAAAAAAATAGCCGACCAGTTTAATGTAAAGGGGCTTCCTACATTATTCTTAATTGATAAAAACGGTACTATTCTAAAAGAGTTTTCAGGATTCGCAAGTGGCTATGAAGATGACTACCTTAAGGAAATAAAAAAGTACTTAGATGATGAAAATATTAGCTACAAGGATTTTAAATTTGAAAAACAAACGAAAACTCGAAAAGATGTCTCAATAGATGTAGATTTTTAATCACTAAATTCAATTTTATCTTCAATAGCAAGATCACTTATCATATATAATTTCCACTCTTTCCATTTTTTTAATAAGCGGTATGGGTACTCATATTTTTCCCTATAAAAATGATATAGAGATCTTCCTCTTCCAAGAGCTCCGAGAGGGTTTTTTTGAAT